>OGMO01000067.1_pt1 | contig 97822 bp, 84 predicted proteins | sample 1573241 | NCBI WGS metagenome assembly OGMO01 (sample SAMEA2581896, study PRJEB24529) | metagenome | biome: Human gut stool | place: China | collected 2011 | reverse complement strand
GTTTGTGGGAACTTCTGGCGTACAACTTGGCTGGCTTGCAAGTCAAGCAGATATGTTGTCGGAAGATTGGCAGACAATAGACTAATCAAACATCGGAACTAAGCACCTTAACGGGTGTTTTTTTCATACACAAATTTAAGAAAGCGAGGTCAGAAAATGGACGAGAAAAAGAAACTCACTGATGAGGAGGAGAAGAAAACTCCCGATACTCACGAGGAGAAAAAGGACGAGCCAAAGGCTGAGGAAAAGCCTGCGGACAAGGCAGATGAGAACTCTGCCGACAAGGAACAGCCTGCGGTGGACGATAGTCAGGCTGACGAGAACGGTGAGGGTGCTGATAAGCCTGCAGAAGATAAGCAGGAACAGCCAAGCGAGGATAAGTCCGACAAGCAGGACAGTGCAGAGAACGCACCTGACGAAAAAGATCAGGAGATACTCAGACTCAAAACTCAGATAGTCGCTATGCAGCTTGGTATCAAGCCCGACTGTATCGAGGACGCTGTTGCGGTGGCTGAAAGCTATGTGAGAAACGGCAGTCAGCAGGATATCAACGCCGCCCTTTCTGCGGTTGTGAAGAAGTATCCGGATATGAAAGGCGAGGGTGGCAAAAAGTCCGACGGCAAAAAGCAGGGCGGTTTCAAGGTCGGTGCAGGATCTTCGGATACTGATGAAAAGAAGCCACAGAGCAAACCAACAGCGCAGAAACGCTGGAACAAATTCAAGTAAAAACAGGAGGAATGAATCATGCCAAATCTTAATTACGCAGAAGTATGGAATCCCGAACTCTTGGAGATAAGGATCCAGGAAACACTGTCAAGCCCGTTCATCACACAGAACGTTAGGTGGCTTGACGCAAAGACTTTCCACTTCACACAGATGTCAACATCAGGCTACAAGAGCCACAACAGAAACGGCGGCTGGAACACAGGTAAGTATGTTCAGACGGACGTGCCTTTCACTCTTACACACGACCGTGATGTTGAGTTTCTTGTGGATAAGGCTGACGTTGACGAAACAAACTCCACAGCCTCTATCAAGAACATCTCTGAGGTGTTCGAGAAAACACAGTCAGCACCCGAAACGGACGCTCTTTTCTTCTCAAAGACAGCTCAGAGAGCGGCAGAGCTTGAGGGCTATCACTCTTCAACAGCCGCTTCATCATACACAAAGGGCAACGCGTTTGATAAGCTCAAAGGCTTTCTTTCAGCAGGCAAGCTGAGAAGATACAAGTCTAACGGCTCGCTCATTATGTATGTGACTTCCACAATTATGGACCTGCTGGAGCAGTCTGACAAGTTCACACGAAAGATAGAAATGACGCAGATCGCAGAGGGAGGACTTGGTCTTAGAACAAGAGTGACCGACATTGACGGTGTGCCTATCATGGAGGTCATTGATGATGAGCGTTTCTATGACCGCTTCAACTTTGACCCTGAGGACGGCGGCTTTGAGCCTTGCACTGCAAGCTATGTAAAGACCGCTGATACCGATATCGTGAGCGGCAAGGAGTATTACACCGAATCATGCGGTTCTTACACTAAGGTATCAGGCACACCTAGCAAGTCTGCACTTGATACATATTATGAAAAGGTCGCAGGCTCACACAAGATAAATGTGCTTATCGCAACACCTGAGACCACAAAGATAGTACCTAAGATCAACAGCATTTACAGCTTTGCTCCGGGCGGACACACAGAGGGTGACGGCTGGCTCTATCAGAACAGAGCGTTCTCAGATGTTTTCACTTTCCCAAACGGCAAGGACGGGAAGATAGACAGCATTTACGCTGACGTTGACACAGCAGAGTACAGCGAGTAAGGGGTGAGGGATATGTACCTCACCCCTACTGAGTTTTGCAATATTTGTCCTGAGTGCGATATCCCAGAAGAACAGTTCTCGGCTGTTCGGCAAAGAGCTGAAAGCGATATCGACACGTTGACTTTCAACCGCATAACAGCAGAGGGCATTGACAGCTTCACAGACTTTCAGAAAGAGCGTATAAGGCGTTCCACAGCCTTGCAGATGAAATTCATCTATGACAATTCGGAGCTGTTAGAAAGCCCTCTGAGCGCTTACAGCATAAGCGGAGTTTCAATGTCATTCGATAAGTCAAAGGTGGTATCTCTTGACGGCGTTATCACAACACGTCAGGTCTACAATGTGCTTATGCAGACAGGACTATGTTATAGGGGGCTGATGTGATGAAGTTTCCTCAGCTTGTACCTGAAAGAGTATGCAAAACGCCCTGCAAGGTCTATCGAACGGACGGACTTAATCGTGACGGCTCAAAGAAGCAGACGGTCATATTTGAGGGCAAATGCTTTCACTCTGAGAAGTCAAGGCAGAAATTATCCGCAGAGAAACAGCTTATAACCTTGTCAGGCGAGGCTCTTTTCTGCGGTGATATAGCCCCCGATAACGCCGTTGTAGAGGGCTATGCGGTCATAGGCGGCAGGACGTACAAGATATATGGCTCTGAGAAAGCCAAAGACCCTGACGGCAGGGTGAATTACACAAGATTGGAGCTGATATAATGAGCATTGAAATAAAGCTTGATATGCAGGCGATAAAGGCTATCGAAGACGCTGCTGTGAAGTCTGCTGAGGTGGCTATGGAGCAGGTGAGGGCAGACCTTGTAAGTGCTCAGACAATGCCGTTCGATACAGGCGATATGCAGAATAATCAGACCTTTGTCCACTCTGACGAAAGCGGTGCAAGTCTTGTGACAGGCTCTCCGCAGGCAAGACGTTTGTACTATCACCCTGAGTATCATTTTCAGAAAGGCAATAACCCTAACGCAGGTGCGGCTTGGCTTGAGCCATATATCACAGGCAGTAAAAAGGACCTTGCCAAAAATGAGTTTGTGGCAGAGTTCAAAAAGAGGACAGGCGTATGACTTTACTTAACATAGCGGATATGCTGAGCGATATCCTTGAATTGCAGGATGTGTATGCAGGCACTATTGACGGCAACCTTGATAAGTGCATAGGCGTGTACAACGCAAAAACCTCAAAGCCACAGCGTATCTGCATAGGCGGAAAAGCCTGCACAAAAACACTTGAAAAACATATCTCGGTGCTTATTCATTGGACTGATACTCCCACGCAGGCAGAGATAAAGGCTCAAAGCGTTCTTGATATCCTATCCGATATCCGTCAGTATAAGGCTGACGGCTTTACGGTAAAGTATCTCGAATGCAAAGAGCCTGTTTCTGTTGGCAGGGACGAGCGAGGCGTGTGTGAATATGTTATCGAGGCAACAGTATATTATGAAAGGAATGAATGAGTATGGCAAACACAACAGGAGTTTATCCCGTATATGAAAACCAGTTCAAGATAGACAAGACAGGCGGCGACGGCTCGACAGAGAGCAATCTTGTGACTGTTGCCGATATGGAGAGCTTTTCAGTATCCATTGACGGCAATATCGAGGAGTGGAAGCCTTTTGATCAGCAGGGGTGGACAAGACGTTTGCTCACTGGTAAGTCTATCACTATCAGTATCTCAGGCAAGAGAAACATCGGTGACGCAGGCAATGACTACATCGAGAGCCTTGCACTCAAAACAGGTGCTGCGGCGACCACAACCCTTGTGTGGAATTTTCCAAGCGGAGCAAAGCTTGTTATCAAGGGCGTTGTCAGCGTAACAGAATGGGGCGGCGGAGATTCAACGGCAGTCGCACCGCTTGCGTTCGACTTTGCTTCCGACGGTAAGCCTGAGTTTACAGAGGCGGCAGCGTAAGAACACAGACAAAACAGGGGAGCGTTCAAAGCGCTCTCCTAATTTTATATATCAGAAAGGACAATAACTATGGCAAAGATGTATACACTCGACAGCAAGCTTCTTACAGGTACACCTGAGATAAGAGTAGGCGACAAGGTCTACCCTGTGGACGACAGGCAGAAAACTGTCAAGAAGATACTTGACATCTGCGACAAGAACGCTGAAAAGAAAGACCTTGATATGATAGACGAGGTTTTCAAGCTTGCGTTCGCATCAAAGGACTACAAGGAGATAGAGGCAATGAATATGCCTTGGGCGGCATATCAGCAGCTTTTCACTCTTGTTATCTCAGCGGTAACAGGCGAGGACGCAGAAAAGACAGAGGCTCGATTTCCGCAGGAAAACGCAGAGTAAGTTTGAAGAAAGCTGGTACGATCTTGACTATGACCGAGAGCTTATCATACAATCCATTGCAAAGCAGTACAATATCCTGCCCTCAGAGCAGGAAAATCTGCATTACAGCGATTGGTACAGGCTCGTTGCAGGGATTATGCACGATACGCCGCTGGGTCAGATCGTTCGTATCAGGAGCGAAGACAACAAGGATATCATAAAGAATTTCGACAGGTATGAAAAGCAAATACGCTCAGAGTGGACGGCGTTCAGAAGTCAGAAGGCAAAGGAAACTTTCACAGAGCAGGACAAGCTTGAAACTGCGAAATACTTTGAAAGGCTGTTCAAGGGAATGTTCGGAAAGGCAGGTGATAAGTAATGGCAGACGGAGCAAGCGTTGGTGTTATTTCTCTTGACCTTGTGATAAAAAACAAGGTGCAGGAGCAGCTTGACAAGATATCTGCAAGCATACAGAACGGCTTTTCAAAGCCAGTAGAACAGGCAGAGAAAGCTGTTGAGAACGCTATGGATAAGACCACTAAAGCCATAGACGAGGGCTTTGGCAGTGCGTCGGAGATCGCTAAGAAGAGTATGCAGGAGGCTGTTGAAAAGGCAATGGCTGAGTATGATAAACTGGGCAAAAAGGCGCAGGAAGCGGTAGGGCAGACAGATAATATCAAGCCTAAAACTGTTCAGGTGAACTATGACCCTGAGTATGACACTACAAAGGTCGAAGCTGAGGTCAATGAACTAACGGATAAGATAGTTCAGAAAATGCAGGACAAGACTAAATCAAGTTCTGCGAAGATAAGTCAGACAGCGGCGGAAACGGCAAACAAGTCAGCCGAAAGCGTTTCAGAGCAGACAACAAAAATGGACGATATTATCGCAGGCTTTGCTGAAAGTGCCGTGCAGAAAATAAAGACTGTTGCAGGCAGGATAAAAAGCGGTATCGGCTCAGCTGTCAGCTTTGCAGGCAAGGCGGTGAAGTCAACTCTCGGCGGAGCTTTTAGGACAATGCGTTCGGCAGGCTCAAAGGCTGTTGACGCAGTTAAATCCAAATTCAGCAGGCTTAAAACAACTATCGACAGCACTTCAAAACCGCTGAGCAAGTTTACACATTCGCTCAAATCTGCGGCAAAAAGAGTGTTCTTAATGGCAGGCGTGCTTGTTTTGCTGAAAGGAATACGGTCCGCTGTTGCAAACGCTGTTTCAGGCAACGAAGAATTTGCCAAGTCCTTAAACGAGATTAAAGCAAACCTCACCATAGCTTTCACACCGATAATGAACACAGTAATGCCGTATCTCAATACGCTTATGACGGGCGTAGCGACGGCGACAAAAACTGTGGCGGCGTTTATCTCTGAGCTTTTCGGCACCACCTATCAGAAGTCCTTGCAGGCGACAAAGCAGGCGCAGAAATCAGCGGAGAAGATAAAGAAAACTCAGGACACTTACCTTGCAGACTTTGACGTTGTAAGAGTTGCACCGGATCAGAGCAAGTCCGATACAGACAGTTCAGAGGGCGGCATTGATTACTCAGCCATAAACGGCGACAACGTTCAGCTTCCAGATTGGGCGGAGCGCATGAAAGATGCCATTAAGTCGGGGGACTGGGCAGGAGTTGGCTCTCTTGTGGCTGAAAAGGTCAACGGAGCTTTCGCTTACATCAACTGGGACGGTATTCAGAAAAAGCTGAATGGCTTTGTGGATAAGCTTACAGACGGTCTGAACAGCTTTATTAACGGCGTTGATTGGACAGGTCTTGGGGACAGCTTCGGCGGAGGCATAAACACAATTTTTGGCGCAGGATACCGCTTTATGAAGAAGTTCAATTGGGCAGGCTTCGGCAAGGGTACGGCTAATTTTCTTAACGGCGGTATAAAGAAAACAGATTGGTCGCTTATCGGCAAGACCCTTGCTTCAAAATGGCAAGCTATCATCGACTATCTTTATTCGTTCGTTACCACCTTTGATTGGTCTGGCTTTGGTTCGTCCATAGGCACTTCTGTGAACGGCTGGTTTGATGAGATTGATTGGGGCAAGGCAGGAACGACTATCTCTGAGGGCGTGAAAGGTCTGCTTGATACGGCAATAAATTTCCTGCAAACTGTAAACTGGCAGGGCATAGGCGAAAAGCTGTGGACTTTCATTTCCACAATAGATTGGAGCGGCATTGCCACAAAGCTTTTCAAAGCCATAGGCTCAGCTATAGGCGGTGCGGTATCGGTGCTGTGGGGCTTTATCAAGGACGCTGTTTTCAGTATCCGTGACTACTTTACGGAGAAGATACAGGACTGTGGCGGTAATATCGTTGAGGGGCTTTTCACAGGTATCGTTGACGCTTTCAAGGGCATAGGCACTTGGCCTTATGACCATGTTCTTACACCATTTATTGAGGGCTTCAAGAACTGTTTTGGTATTCACAGTCCTAGTAAGGTCATGGCTGAAATGGGCGGATATATCATACAAGGTCTGTATAATGCCGTATCTGAGGGTATTGCAAAGATAAAGGAGATCTTCACAAAGCTTCTTAACGCTGTCAAGGGCGTTTTCAAGGGCATAGGCAAGTGGTTCAAAAAGACCTTTTCAGACGCTTTCGGAGGCGTAAAGACCATTCTAAACGGCATTATAATGTTCGTAAAAGGCATTTTCACAGGTAGCTGGAAGAAGGCTTGGCAGGGTGTAAAGAAGATCTTTAAAGGCGTATGGGACACGCTTTACAGCGTTGTGAAAGCACCTATAAACCTAATTATCGGTGCAGTAAACAAAATGACCAGTGCTATTGAAAGTGCGGTCAACTGGATAATCGACGGCATTAACAGCCTGAGTTTTGATGTGCCTGATTGGGTGCCTGGCATAGGCGGAGAAACCTTCGGCTTTGATCTTGATACAATAAGCATACCTGAGATACCAAAGCTTGCCACAGGCGGACTTGCGTCAGCACCGACCCTTGCAATGGTGGGCGATAACAGGAACGCAAAGGCAGACCCGGAGGTGATCTCACCTCTGAGCAAACTGCAAGGTATGCTTGATAACGGCAAGCTTGACGAGGTGTTAAGGGTGCTGAACGCTATACTTGATTGGCTGAAAGCTTATGACCCTGTGTTCTTCGGAACAGTTGACAGCAAGGTGCTTTTCAAGTGTATGCAGGACAGCAACAATCAGTATAAACGTAAGACGGGAGTGAGTGCATTTTGACAGGAACATTGCTAAAGATAAATGGCGTGTGGGTGACAGACCCTGACCCTGATAGCTGGAGCCCTGTAAACTGTTACGAGTGGACGGCAGGCTCAGGACGAGTGAATACAACAGGTCTGTTTGTGGGTGCAAGAAAGTTCTGCAAATACAAACTGCCCTGCAAGTGGACAATGCTTCCTGTCGCAGATTCAGCCGAGATACAATCCCTTATCGAGGACGGACCCGACTTTGCAGAACTGGAGTTTTGGCACAACGGCAAGTATTATTCTATATCTGCCAACGCAAGCGACTATGTACCGCAGGGGCTTGTCAGACTTGACGGTGGTGAGTATTACAAGAGCTGTACTGTCACATTCGCAGAACGTTAGGAGGGCATATGTACACCATAGCAAGCAATGAGATAACAAGCAGGATAGAGAGTTATAAAGCCTTGTGGGGTATGTGGATAGAGGACGCTCAGAGTGGAGAACCTGTGGCATATGACGGCATTCAGAACGTTCAGACGGACATTCAAGCAACCTCTCTGAGTGATGATATAGAGCTTGGAGCTGTCTGTTCTCAGAGTGTGACGGCGGAGCTTGTTGACGACGGGACTAAGTATCTTGGAAATGAGTATGTTTTCAGTTTGTATATGAAAGACAGCTCGGCATTTACCACCTACTCCACCCTAGAAGCCTACACCTACGCAGAACTTTCAAAGCTGACAGTGGAGCAGATAAGCAAGCTTGGAGAGGTGCTTGACGGAGAGAGAATACCCCTTGGGCGGTTTACTTGTGTCAAATCGAAAAAGTCGGGCGGAAATACTGAGGTCACTTTTGCAGATAGGTTGTATTTTTCCGATAAGGTCTACAAGCCCACTGTTACCCTGCCTGCATGGAGCAAAGCTATCGAGGACGATATCTGCAAGCAGTTGGGACTTCAAAACGGCAACGACTACACCATCCCTGCAAAGCTGCGTGTAAAGGACGGAGCAAGGCTCTATGGCAAGGGGCATATACGCCTAAAGACCGCAAACTTCGACTTCAAAATAAGCTCTATACCCAAAGACACCACAATGCGGCAAATGCTCAGTTACATCGCCTCGGCACAAGGCGAGTTCGGCTTTGTTGACCGATACGGCAGATACGTCCGCAAATGGTACGGCTCGAGCGTGAAGATACTGGACAACAACACTATCGACCTGCCAACACTGGGAGAACGTCCGAATATCCTCGCAGGCATTGTCTGCAAGGTCAGCGACAGCGAAACTCTGCGGCTGGGCAATACCACAGGCACGGCAGGGCGTGTGCTGGAGTTTGAAAATCCATATATGACAATGTCGCTGCTGCGGTCATTGTGGCACAGGATAGGCGGCTTTTCGTGGTATACAACGGAGCTTTTTCACCGCCTTGGCGACCCACGATTTGACGTCGGGGACGTTGTGACATACGTCAGCGAAAGCGGCGAAAGCTACGATATACCAATAACTAACATAGGATTCAATTTTGACGGCGGACTTTCAGCCGATATTTCTGCGGTGGGTCTGTCGGTGGAAGAACAGCTTTAGGAGGCGAGATAATGGACGAAAATGAGATAACAACTGTGGCTGATACGCAGGCGGAGAATACTGCCGATACAGCAGACACAGGTCAGACAACGCCCACCACTGAGGAGCTTATCCAGCAGCTCACGGCGAGGGTGGCAGCTCTTGAAGAAATAGTGGGCGAGGAGGAGTATGAGCTGCGGTACTCGGGCGAACAGACGGACGAGCTTTTAGACGGCGGTACAGCGGTGTTTCGTGCAAAGACAGCGGCGCAGATAGTAAGCCTTGTAAACAGGCTCTACCCACTGTATATGCGGTGGGGGTCTTTCACGGTGAATATGAAGGTCAACGCCGACAACGGTTCCCAGTGGTCATACAATACACGCACAGGAATGATACCCTCGGGGGTCACTAACCCTGCGGTGTTTATGGTGTGTGACTGGGGCAAAAAGCACTTCAAGTCGCAGAGTTTTCAATACAAAGTCGCAAGCAACGGCAGGGACATCGACTGGGAGGCATACCTTGAGCACACCTCAGACCAGGGCGGAACATACGCTTTCAAGGTATACTATCTCATAGTCGGCAAAAATGCGGAAGGGGGAAGTATAGTTGGCTAGTTTCACGGAAAATCTCGGACTTAAAAAGCCCGACAGATTGGACAGGTTCAGCATTGAGGACTTCAACGGCAATATGGATATTATCGACACTATACCCGATATGGCGAGCGGACAGAGCCTTGTGGGAGTGTCAGTGGGAGAAGCGTACGGAAATATAGGTATAACAGGCATAGCGGAGGCGGTCGAAGATGAAAATATATGAGGGAACAGACGGACTGAGAGGATTAGTCAAGAAGCTTATCGAGGTCTATGACTTTAAGAAAGTTGTGTTCGAGGGCGATAATGCGAGTATTGATACCCAAGATGTCACCTTTCAGCTTTGGGTAACAGACGAGCTGTTTTTAAGAGGTCAGTTTGCTGATACAAACAGAAGCTTTGGTTGGTGTGACCTAAGAACAGAAGCATTGACTTGTCCTTGTGTAAGCATTGCACCTAGCGCTGTAGACCCTAGACGTTGGGTTATTTATAAACAGAGTGATTTAATAGCTATTGGAATAGACAATAACACAGCTAGTAGACCTGGTATAAATATAATAATTGGCGAAATAACTAACTATGAAACAGGAGAAACTGAAATAGGTATGACAACAAGTTGTGCTGATAATAATACTCGTTTATATACAGTATTTACTAATGGAACTTCTATAAAATCTACTCCTTATAGATATTTTTGTCAGCAGAAATCGGTGACTTCACTTGCTCCTGTAGTTTCTACTGATTTAAACAAAGGTTTTACAAATGTGTATCATATACTTTCTCATATACAGGGTATATCAGATAGCTATAATAACAGTGACTATGCTGTACCTACGCAAACTATACTGCTCAATAATAAGAAATATCTGTTAAGCAGATTTGCTTTTGAGATAAAGGAGTGAGCAAGATATGAAACAGAAATTTGCAAAGCTTATAGACGTCAAGTCTATCGTGACGATACTGCTCACGGCGGTTTTCTGCGTGCTGGCTGTCAAGGATGATATCTCGTCGGAGCAGTTTCTGACTATATTTACTGTGGTGATATCGTTCTATTTCGGCACGCAGAGCGCCAAGAGAAAGTCGGGTGATGATGAGTGACGGAAGCAATTATCGTTGCACTGATAACAGCTGCTTCGGCGGTAGTGTGTCAGCTTGTCATAGCATCTAACAGCCGTAAGACTATGCAACAGGCGCAGTACGACAGCCAAAAACTCATTGAGTACAAGATAGACAAATTGTCCGAGCGTGTGGACAAGCGCAATTCCGTTATTGCTCGGACTTACAAGCTGGAGCAGGATTATGCGGTGGTCGCTGAACAGATAAAGGTCGCAAACCACCGCATTGAAGATTTAGAAAGGAAGTAATTTTATGGCAAAGACATTTAAGGGCATTGATATTTCATACTGTCAGGGAAATATTGATTTTGCAAAGCTCAAGGGCAAGGTAGACTATGTTATCATGCAGATAGGCTACGGAAAGTACACAAGTCAGGTGGACAATTTCTTCGAGAGAAACTATGCTCAGTGCAAGAAGTACGGCATACCTTGCGGTGGATACTGGTTTAGCTACGCCACAACTGCCGCTGAGGCAAAGGCAGAGGCAGTAGCTTGCCTGTCCGTAATAAAGGGCAAGACTTTTGAGTACCCTATCTACTTCGACGTTGAGGGCAAGTCGCTTGTGGGCAGAACAGCGGTATCTGCAATGTGCAAGGCGTTCTGTAACGCTCTTGAAGCGGCAGGCTACTGGGCAGGTATCTACATAAGCAGGAGTCCTGCTCAGACCATGCTTGAAGCTTCTGTCGCCAAGAGGTATGCACTCTGGCTTGCAGAGTATGGCTCACGTTGCAACTACGGCGGAACATATGGTATGTGGCAGTACAGTTCTACAGGCAGAGTCAGCGGTATCAGCGGCAATGTTGATATGGATATCTGCTATGTGGACTATCCTGCGAAGATAAAGGCGGCAGGGCTGAACGGCTTTAAGAAGCAGGCTATCAGACCGACTAGCAAGTCGACTGCAAGCTCCACCAAGAAGACAGTGACTTATACGGTGAAACGTGGTGATACGCTCTCAGGCATCGCACAGCGCTACAAGACCACTGTTGCGAAGCTTGTCAAGGATAATGGCATCAAGAACGCTAACCTCATTTATGTGGGGCAGAAAATCAAAATCAAGTAGGTAGTAAGACAGCCGACAGGGATTATTCCTTGTCGGCTGATTTTGTTATATAGTGTCAATTTACCATGCTTTTTGACAGTTTGGATATGTTAATAGCATTAACAATGTTCATTTTTTATAGTATTTGAACATAATATTTCGACTTGGTAGATCTGGGTTGCGATGTCACAATTGGAATTTGCAATTATTGTTATTGGAATGTTATACAACGAATTACATTTATTTCATGACATTGGAACGCAAACTTTTGTTATTATTAACGTATTTTAGATAATGTTTCAGCTGCATCTGACTTTTATGAATCATGTACATTGTGGCTATAACGTACATATCTTATTATTGATAGAGGTAAATTCACTAGCTAATATGCACAAAAATTAAAACAATTCGGTAAAAATCCGTGATTTTCAGATAATAATATGTTATAATGAATCTGGTTTCTTTAATGGGAGGTTGTTATTGTGAACAATATAGATATTGCAAAAGGAATTATTTTTCAAAATCTAAATATTTCAAATGAATCTTTTGATGATAGACTCATATCTCAAAAGAAAATTTATATTCTTCAATCGCTAGGGACAAACTTGGGATATGAATATAATTGGTATATTAGGGGTCCTTATTCTCCTTCATTGACTACGTATATTTACAATAACATAGATGTATTGTCTGTAAGTGACTTTTCAAGTTATAAAATAGCGTCCAATGTTAAAGACAACATAGAAATAGTTAATTCAATAGTCAAAGAAAAAGATTCTCTGAATTTGTCTGTATCTTCATTTTATGAATTAGTGGCTTCTCTACTGTATATCTATAATCATCGGGAAAGTTGGAAAATTGATAAAGATGATTTGGACACATTATATAATGAATTGCTTCGCTATAAACCACAGTATGACAAAGAGCAATGCCAAAAAGCTTTTGAAATAATAAAAAGTAGAATTTTGAATAAGCAGGGGGATTAACTTTGTCTGCAAAACCTAATTTGAAACCTGTTAAGTATATAAATGATCCTGTTTATGGTGGAATTCCAGTAACTGAGCTTGAATTGAAGATAATTGAAACACCTGTCTTTCAGAGACTTAGAGGTTTAAGACAGTTGGCTAAGGTGAATTATGTATTTCCAGGTGCGGAACATTCTCGTTTTGTACATTCTCTGGGTGTTATGTATATAATGGGGTTAATGACAGAACATTTGTTGAAAAATAATGAAATACAAGAAATGGACGCAATAAAGATGAGAGTTGCTGCACTAGTGCATGACATTGGACATTACCCATTATCACATTTGGGGGAGTCAGTATATGGCTACTGCAAAGATAATGAGTATGCAGAAAATTATCTTCAACTTTCAAATGAAGAGAAAACATCTTCACCATTGTTTTTTGTGTCGGCCAGTCATTCCAAAGCCGCAGATCATGAGCATTTAGGTAAGTATATAGTTGAAAATAACGACAGATTAAATGGAATAATTAAGGAGTATGGGCTTGATCCGGAGGAAATTGGTAGCATATTTACCGGTGAAATCGGCTCTCGTAATATGGTTTATTCTCAATTGTTACATTCTAGTTTAGATGCGGATAGATTGGATTATTTATTGCGAGACTCATACCAGACTGGAGTTAAATATGGCCTTGTTGACTTACAATATTTGATAAGATTGCTTATGATTGTTGATAATCCAGAGCAAGGTGGAAAGGTACTTGTATGTAATAAAAAAGGTCAGCATGTTGTAGAGCACTTTTTGATGTCTAGGTATTTTCATTATTCCCAAGTTGTGTTTCACAAAACAAATGCGTCTTTTGAGGGAATGATAAAGGGGATGTATGTTGAACTATTACAGAAAGGAAAATTTATGTATAATTCCCTAGATGAGATACGCAAAAATGTAAATGATGATTCGTTTATGAACTTTAATGATTCAGCGTTAGACACCGCTTTATATAATTACTATAGGGAACCAGCTTGTAGTCAAGAGTTTAAAAAATTGTATGAAATGTATCGTGATCGAATCCGGCCAAAGGTTGTTTTTGAAATTAAAGATTTGTACGAGGAAAATCCATCAGTCGATTTTACAGCATTGAAATGGCACTTGAAAAAGAATCCTGATAAGATAACTGAAATTCTTGGCACAGATATGTGGGGGTATCAAATAGTTCCAATAACTATTGAAAAGATACACGGACATTATTCAATAACAGAAGCAATTAAAGATCATGAGGAAGAATTAAGAGATGCTGTAAAGGTATATGATCCTGATACAAAGAAAATTTCGTATTTGGCTGAAGATAAATTATCAATAATAAATAAACTTGCTAATTACAAGAGTGAGTTTATAAGAATATATATGTTATCAGACAAAAATAGTTCTTCTGATTTTAAAATTATATATGACAAGATCAATGAACTGATAAAGTCATAGTTACAAAAAGAGGTAGCTTGGCTACCTCTTTTTGTATACAACTTTTTAAAGTCCGCCCCACCAAGCTGCGAGATAATGACCTTAGCCAAAGCAGGATTAGGGTTAGCGATCTTAACGGGGTATTGCAGCTTTTTTTCATATTGCCACATTAGTCAACACTCCTTTCCCACGGAAAAGGTGATGTTACCCATTCCCATTTCTTGGACGAATTGTTCTGCGTGATCGTCAATGGTCCGTATTTCTCATTGTATTGAGCAATAAGCTTCTCTTTTTCTGCCTTGTGTCGTGCAAAATATGCCAGACCATCTCTGCAGGTAGGGTGGCTGTCGAGGTAAAGATTAGCCTCTACAAGGGCAAAGCTGCACGCCTGTATCTTTCTAAGAAGCCTCTCCTTTTCACTTAGTATTGGCATTCTTTACAGCCTCCTCTCCTATAAAAGGTTTGTCTATGGACGGGAAGATAGTTCCTCTTGAAAGTCCTACATCTGCCTCATAAGGCTTCTCCCACATCTGAAAAGGCACATATGCCATTGCCAGCGGCGTGTCCTCAGGAAATCTTCCTTTCGGAAAAGGGCAGGCAGGTGTGTTATCCTCTGTGTCATCAGCAAGTATCCTGCCTAACGACAAACTGTCAAACATATCCAAATAAGTTCACTCCTTATGTTGTCTGAATCTCATATACCACAGGTTTCGTGTGGCTGTTTTATCATATGCAGCTTATAAGTCAGTGGTGTATGTATGCAGGATATTATCAAAAAACTTGCAAATCGTTCATTGAAAATACACAAAATTAATTTTCTGTGAACGCTAATATTTTTTGTAACAATAAACATACTGTAAATAACGCTAAATTTGTAAGATTTAATATTGACAAATCGGGCTTCTGCGTGTTATATTAATACTATTAAAAAAAGCATATGCAGTGACATATGTGATCAGAGGAGAGATTATTATGAAAAATGTCAAGAGAATTCTTGCATTAACAGTTTCGGCTGCCCTTGCAGTTTCTTGCTTTGCAGGTTGCGGAAACGGTGCAAAGAAGAACAGCGATACTATCGTTATCGGCTGCAGCGGTCCGCTCACAGGTGACGCTGCACAGTACGGCGTTGCTGTTAAGAATGCTATTGAGCTTGCTGTCAAGGACGTAAATGACGCAGGCGGAATAAACGGAACAAAGCTCTCATACGTTTTCGAGGACGATGAGGCTGACTCAGGCGATAAGGCTGTAAATGCTTATAACGCACTGAAAGACAATGGTATGCAGGTAATGGTCGGAACAGTAACAACAGGTTCTTGCCTCGCAGTTATTGAAAAGACAAAGCAGGATAACATCTTCCAGCTTACACCTTCTGCATCTGCTCAGGACGTTATCAAGAACGATAACTGTTTCCAGGTTTGCTTTACTGACCCTAACCAGGGTAAAGGTTCTGCCGACTATATCGCAGAAAACAAGCTTGCTACAAAGATAGCTGTAATTTACGACAGCTCTGACGCTTATTCATCAGGTATCTTCAACACATTCAAATCCGAGGCTGAGGCTAAGGGTCTTGATATCGTTGCAGAGCAGTCATTCACAAAGGACAGCAAGACTGACTTCTCAGCTCAGATCAGTGCAGCTAAGAACGCAGGCGCAGACCTCGTGTTCCTGCCTATCTACTATCAGCAGGCTTCACTTATCCTTACACAGTGCAAGTCAGCTAACTACAACCCAACATTCTTCGGTTGCGACGGTCTTGACGGACTTCTTTCTATCAAGAACTTTGATACTTCACTTTGCGAGGGCGTAATGCTCCTTACACCATTTGCTGCCGACGCTCAGGATCAGGCAACTCAGGACTTCGTTAAGAAGTATAAGGACGCTTACAAGGGCGAAACACCTAACCAGTTCGCTGCAGACGCTTATGACGGTGTAATGGTACTTGCAGAACTCATGAAGAAGGAAGGCATCACAGCTGATATGTCTGCTTCTGATATCTGCGATAAGCTCAAAAAGGCTATCACTGATAAGGACTTCTCATATGACGGACTTACAGGTACAGGCATGAAGTGGGGCGAAGACGGTGCCGTATCTAAGGACCCTAAGGCTGTTATCATCAAGAACGGCGCATATTCTGCACTGACAGCTGATGACATTGCCGCTTCTACTGCTCAGTAATAGCTGAAATAAAGTGCGTACAAAAAGTACGCTTAATATGAAAAAACCGGCAATTGCGAAAAATTGTCGGTTTTTTTGATTTATTTCATTAAAATGTGTTGCAAAAACTACGGGGTTATGTTATAATTTATTGTATATTGTGTTTATGACAAGGACAGATGTAATATATGTGATTACATCTTGTGTTTTGTCTATTCCAAAAGGAAGGAATGTTTGTATATGGGTTTTCTTAATAACCTCATCAACGGAATAAGCCTCGGCAGTATATACGCAGTTATAGCTTTGGGCTATACGCTTGTATACGGTATTGCCAAAATGCTTAACTTCGCACACGGCGATGTTATTATGGTGGGCGGATATGTTATATTCACCTGCATGACCACATGGGGACTAAACTCTTGGCTTTCCATAGTTCTTGCAGTTATTGCCTGCACACTTCTCGGTATAGTCATCGAAAAGGTGGCGTATAAGCCGCTCAGACAAGCTACTTCGCTTGCGGTGCTTATCACTGCCATAGGCGTCAGCTACTTTTTGCAGAACATCGCACTGCTTATATTCGGTGAAAAGCCTGTAAACTTTACATCAGTTGTAAACGTGCCGAGCATCAAGCTTTTTGACGGACAGATAGTTATTTCCGGAGAAACATCAGTTGCAATAATCGTATCTATACTCATTGTAGTTGGTCTTTCATTGTTCATCAACAAAACCAAGAGCGGACGTGCAATGCTTGCAGTATCTGAGGACAGAGGTGCAGCTCAGCTCATGGGCGTAAACATCAACCGCACTATCTCTCTTACATTCGCTATCGGCTCAGGTCTTGCTGCAATTGCAGGCGCACTGCTTTGCTCAGCTTATCCTACGCTTCAGAACACCACAGGCGCAATGCCTGGTATCAAAGCGTTCGTTGCGGCGGTATTTGGCGGTATCGGCTCAATACCGGGCGCTATGATCGGAGGTATCCTTATCGGTGTTATCGAGATACTTGGACGTGCCTATATATCACCGCAGCTTGCCGACGCTATCGTTTTTGCTGTTCTTATACTTGTGCTTATCATCAAGCCTACAGGTATCCTCGGCAAGAAGATCAGCGAAAAGGTATAAAAGTCAACTTAAAATTTTCGAGCAGACTTGCTTTGCAGTTCTGTTTTATCTGAAAGGATTGGTTTTTTGTGAAAAAAGAAGGGGCTAGCGCAAAAACAAAGTTTTTTAAGCCGCAGACCAGAAAAAGCTTTATCACATACGCAATGGTAATAGTTGCCTTTGTGGTAATGCAGATACTCAGCAGCGGCGGATATATCTCAAGTATGCTCACAGGACTTCTTGTTCCTCTGTGTGTATACTCTATACTTGCAGTATCCCTTAACCTGACAGTTGGTATACTTGGCGAGCTTAGCTTGGGTCAGGCAGGCTTTATGTGCGTTGGCGCATATACAAGTGCGATATTCTCTATCGTTACTTCTGAAACTATTGAAAATGTGTGGATCAGATTTCCTTTGGCTATACTTATAGGCGGAATAATTGCCGCAGTGTTCGGCATACTTATAGGAATACCTGTTCTCAGACTTAAAGGTGACTATCTCGCTATCGTTACACTTGCGTTCGGTGAGATCATAAAGAACGTTTTCGCAGCACTTTACCTTGGTTATGATTCTAAGGGTGTTCACGTTTCTCTCAAAAGTCTGTCAAATCTTAACCTTGAGCCTGACGGAAAGCTTATACTGAACGGCCCTCAGGGTATCAGCGGCACGCCTAACGATTCTACATTCATTATTGGCGCTGTTATGTTGCTTATCACTCTTATCATTGCCTATAACTTTGTATATTCAAGAACGGGCAGAGCAGTAATGGCTATCAGAGATAATGTTATCGCAGCCGAGTCCGTAGGTCTTAACATCACAAAGTATAAGCTTGTTACTTTTGCATTGACTGCATTCCTTGCAGGCTGTGCAGGTGCGCTTTATTCTCATAACTTCTATACGCTCCAGGCTTCTAAGTTCGATTATAACCTGTCTATCCTTATCTTGGTATTCGTCGTTCTGGGTGGCATAGGCAGTATCAGAGGAAGTGTTATCGCAGCTATCGTGCTTGTTCTGCTTCCAGAAATGCTAAGAAGCATAAACAGCTACAGAATGCTTATCTATTCTATCGTTCTTATCGTTATGATGATAATAACCTCAAATGAAAAGACAAAGACTTTTATCAGTGCAAATACTGCTAAGTTCAAGGCTTTGTTCAAGCGTGAAAAAGTAAAGGAGGCTGAGTGATATGGCACTTCTTGAAGTAAAAAATCTCGGCATCTCATTCGGCGGACTCCGTGCAGTTGACGAGTTCAGCATAACAATAGAAAAAGGTCAGCTCTATGGTCTTATTGGGCCGAACGGAGCAGGAAAGACCACTATCTTCAATATGCTCACAGGCGTTTATAAGCCAACAGACGGCACAATCGTTCTTGACGGAAAGAACATCACCGGCAAAAACACTATCGAAATAAACCGTGCAGGCATTGCCCGTACATTCCAGAACATCAGACTTTTTAAGGATATGACGGTGCTTGACAACGTCAAGGTCGCACTTCACAATCATTATAAATACAGCACCTTTACAGGCGTTTTCAGACTTCCAAGATATTTCAAGATTGAAAAGGCAATGGACGCAAAGGCGCTGGAGCTTCTGAAGGTTTTCGAGCTTGACGATAAGGCGAGTCTGCTTGCTTCCGGACTTCCGTATGGCGATCAGAGAAAGCTTGAGATCGCAAGAGCCCTTGCAACACAGCCGAAGCTGCTGCTTCTTGACGAGCCTGCTGCCGGCATGAATCCAAACGAAACAGCGGAGCTTATGGATACTATCCGCTTTGTAAGAGATAATTTTGATATGACGGTGCTGCTTATCGAGCATGATATGAGCCTTGTTTCAGGTATCTGCGAAAAGCTGTCAGTGCTCAACTTCGGTCAGCTTCTCTGCGAGGGCAAGACAGCGGAAGTGCTGAAAAATCCTGAAGTTATCACCGCATATCTGGGCGAATAAGGGGGTAAGTAAAATGGCAATGTTGGAAATCAATGATCTGCACGTCAATTACGGCATGATAGCCGCTTTGAAAGGTATCTCCTTTGAGGTAAACGAGGGCGAGGTCATTTCCCTTATCGGCGCAAACGGAGCAGGAAAGACCACCACTCTGCACACCCTTACAGGTCTTATCTCTGCAAAATCGGGTTCTATCAAATTCAACGGCGTGGAGCTTACAAAAACTCCTGCACACAAGATAGTCGAAATGGGTATAGCACACGTTCCTGAGGGAAGAAGAATATTCCAAAATCTCACAGTGCTTGATAACCTTAAGCTTGGAGCATTTACAAGAAAAGACAAGGAGAATATACCGAAGGATATTCAGGATATATACGAGCGTTTTCCTAGACTTGCAGAAAGAAAAAATCAGATAGCAGGTACTCTTTCAGGCGGTGAGCAGCAGATGCTGGCAATGGGCAGGGCGCTTATGTCAAGACCTAAGATAGTTGTAATGGACGAGCCGTCAATGGGTCTGTCACCGATCCTTGTGTCAACCATATTTAAGATAATCGAGGACATAAGAAAGAGCGGCACAACTGTACTGCTTGTTGAGCAGAACGCAAAGAAAGCCCTTGCTATCTCAGACAGAGCTTATGTTCTTGAAACTGGCAAGATAGTTCTGTCAGGCAAGGCGTCTGATCTTATCAATGATGAGTCGGTCAAGAAAGCATATTTAGGTGAATAGGAGTTGAGCTTTATGGCAAGGATCATAACCATTGCAAGGGGCATCGGCAGTGGCGGAAGAACTGTAGGAAAAATGCTGTCAGAGGATATGGGTATAAAATATTATGATAAGGAGCTTATAAAGCTTGCAAGCGACGAAAGTGGCATAAATGAACGCTTTTTCGGGCTTGTTGATGAAAAACTGAAAGGTTCTTTTCTGAGAAAGGGCGGAGTTTACAAGGGTGAGCTTCTTGACCCTGATGATCACGACTTTACTTCTGACAGAAATCTTTTCAATTATCAGGCGAAAATAATAAAGCAGCTTGCAGACAGAGAGCCTGCGGTAATAGTTGGCAGATGTGCTGACTATATCCTTCGTGACAGAAAAGACGTGCTTAAGGTTTTCATATATTCTGATATGGAAACTGCGGTCAAGAATATCATCGATCTGTATGGTGTTTCTGAAAAAGAGGCTGTCAAGATAATCGAAAAGACAGACAAGGAGAGAAGCGATTATTATCGTCACTACACAGGCAGGGATTGGACAAATGCGAAAAACTACAATCTGTGTCTTGATACCAGCGACATGAGCTATGACAAGTGCGTTGATATTATTAAGGGATATATAAAGCTTCTTGAAGAGTAAGGCATAAAAATAAAGCCGCATTGCTTTTTTGGCAGTGCGGCTTTTGTGATATATGAAATCAGTTGAATTTTTCCGAAATAGTCCTTGCGGCAAATACTCCTGATGCAGAAGCCTGCGACAGAGAGTGCGTAACGCCTGAGCCGTCGCCAAGGACGTAAAGACCTTTGACAGCAGTTTCAAGGTTCTCGTCAACGTCAACTCTTGAATTGTAGAACTTGACCTCAACGCCGTAAAGAAGCGTGTCGATATTCGCCATACCTGGTGCTATCTTATCCAGAGCGTATATCATTTCGATAATATCGTCAAGCTGTCGCTTTGGGATAACAAGGCTCAGGTCGCCCGGAGTAGCTTTGAGAGTAGGGTTCAGGAACGTCTGACCAAAGCGGTGTTCATTTGTACGTCTGCCTGCAACGAGGTCGCCGAAACGCTGAACAAGCACTCCACCGCCAAGCATATTAGACAGTCTTGCGATAGACTCACCGTATGCGTTTGAGTCCTTGAAAGGCTCAGAGAATGTGTTGGATACCAGCAGAGCGAAGTTTGTGTTCTCAGTTCTCAGCGCAGGGTCAGCATAGCTGTGTCCGTTTACTGTGATGATGCCGTTTGTATTCTCGGTAACTACTTCACCGTATGGGTTCATGCAGAATGTTCTTACAAGGTCGCCGTATTTCTTTGTGCGGTAAACTATCTTGCTTTCGTATACCTTGCTTGTGATATGCTCAAAAACAGCCGCAGGTATCTCAACACGAACACCGATATCAACTCTGTTTGAACGCCTTTTGATACCAAAGTTGTCGCATATCTCAGATATCCATTTTGAACCGCTTCTGCCTGCCGCAACAACAGCGTTTGAGCAGTGATACTCGTCCTTGTCTGTGATAACAGTGAAGTCGTTCTCCTTGCCTGTTATACCCTGAACACTTTCATAAAATTTTATGTCTATCTTGTCCTTGACAAAGTCATAGATGTTCTGGAGTATCTGCATATTTCTGTCAGTGCCAAGGTGTCTTACCTGAGCGTCAAGGAGGTGGAGGTCATATTTCAGGGCCATTGCCTTGATGTCGGAAGAAGTTGTGGAATAAAGCTTAGCGTCCTGACCGCCCATTTCAAGGTTTATCTTGTCAACATACTGCATAAGCTCGATAGCCTTTTCCTTGCCGGTAAAAGTGTAAAGGTCACCGCCGAAATTATTTGTGATGTTATATTTGCCGTCCGACATTCCGCCTGCACCGCCGAAGCCGTGCATGATAGAACATACCTTGCAGTGAATGCAGGACTTAACTTTTTTGCCATCTATAGGACACTTACGCTTGCTGACAGGTCCGCCCTGATCAATAATGCAAACTTTTATGTTTTTGTCAAGCTTGACAAATTCGTATGCCATGAATACGCCGGCTGCACCTGCACCGACAACAACTACGTCATAATTCTGAGCCATAACTATTTCCTTTCAAATCAAAATCCAATTTATTTTTATCCATAAAACGGGCGGCCGCACCTTTACAGAAGATAGCCTGAAAGGAGATAACCGCCATATTTTTTTCTATTTTATATCAAATACGATAGTAGCCAATGTGAAGAATATCAGTGTTGAGCAAGTGTCAACGATAGTGGTGATAAGCGGGGCAGCCATGATAGCAGGGTCAAGATGAAGCTTCTTGGCAGCCATTGGGAGCATACAGGCGATGAGCTTTGAAAGCACAACAGTTGCCATGATAGCCATACTTACCGTGAATGCAAGCTTGTAGCAATCCACAGATGTGTCACCGTGATACACCAGAACTATTCTTATAGCATTGACTATAGCGAGGATAACGCTGCAAAGAAGCGCGACTCTGAACTCTTTCCACATGACCTTGAAAAAGTCTTTCATTCTTATCTCACCAAGCGCCATGCCTCTTATAACAAGGGTCGAGGTCTGAGAACCGCAGTTTCCGCCTGTGCCACTAAGCATTGACAGGAACGATACCAAAACAGGCACAGCCGCAAAAGCAGACTGATATTTGTTTACGATAGCACCCGTAAGGGTAGCCGACAGCATAAGTATCAAAAGCCATGCTATTCTGTTTTTCGCATGAGTGAAAACAGATGTCTTGAAATAAGAATCGTCACTTGGCGCAACGGCAGCCATTTTCGAGAAGTCCTCAGTGGTCTCCTCCTCGATAACGTCCATAGCGTCGTCGAATGTGACGATACCAACCATGCGGTTTTCTCTGTCAACAACCGGCAGAGAAAGAAAGTCATATTTTGAGAACATGGAAGCAACATACTCTTTATCCTCAAGAGTATCAACGGAAATAACGTTGTCCTCCATTATGTCCTCTATTTTATCGTTATCATCAGCAGTTACGATATCAAGCAGTGAAAGCACGCCCACGAGCTTTCTGTTCTCAGTGACATAAAGTGTATTTACAGTTTCCTTGACCATACCAACGTGTCTTATCCAATCCAGTGCTTCCTTGGCGGTGTAGCTTCTGTGAAGATAAACATACTCGGTGGTCATAATAGAGCCTGCGCTGTCTTTAGGATATTTGAGTATCTGATTTATCTGCTTTCTCGTTTCAGCGTCAGCAGACTTGATTATCCTTGCAACAACATTTGCAGGCATTTCCTCGATAATATCTACCGTATCATCAAGATAAAGGTCGTCAACGATCTCCTGAAGCTCCCTATCCGTAAAGGCATTGATAAGCATCATTTGTGTATCGCTGTCCATATAAGCGAAAACGTCAGCCGCAACGTCCTTGTTCAAAAGACGGAACAGCAACGGAAGCTCGTATTTCTCGACCTCGTGATCGTCATAAAACTGCTGCAAAAGAGCAGCCACGTCGGCTTCGTTCATATCCATAAATATTTCACGGATAGCCTTGTAGTTTCTGCTTTTGAGCAGCTCCAATACTGTGTTAAACATTATATTCCCCCTAACAGCAGCGGTAATAAGCACAACAGTACAAATAATTGTACTTATACCAACTCTGTACAAATATAAGGATCTACCAAAACACAGATCGTCCTATTCAATTAAAATTGATATTTAGATCACAAAAAGGCTGCCACAAACGGGCGAGCCGCTCTGCAATCGAGGGGCGATCGTATTCTGACTGGCGTCGTCCATTTGTACACACTCCTTAAAAATCATGATTTATGCACGTTTTTACTATTCGCACACATAATATTATTATACGCTTACCTTGTTTTTTTGTCAAGAAATTGTTTAATTTAATTTTATGAACGTGCTGTAAATTTGCGAAGTATAATGAATTGCTTTTGACCTCTTGCCAAATGGGGAGAAATAGGGTATAATTATTATATGGATCGAATAATAAACCGAAAGGAATTGATAAAATGAGCGAAATAAGAGATGAAAGCTTGTGGGAAAGCGGTAAAAGAAAGATAGAATGGGTAAGACAGAATATGTCATTGCTCAGAAGCGTCGAGGAAGATTTCAAGAGAGATCAGCCTTTTAAGGGGCTGAAAGTTGCACTTTCTATCCACCTTGAAGCTAAGACCGCTTATCTTTGCAAAGTCCTTGCAGCAGGCGGTGCTGAAATGTACATCACAGGAAGCAATCCGCTGTCTACTCAGGACGATGTTGCGGCAGGTCTTGTGCATGACGGTCTGAATGTTTTTGCATGGCACGGTGCAACTGACGAGGAGTATCACAGACATATATCCGAGGTAGTCAAGGTAGGTCCAAACATTATTATAGATGACGGCGGCGACCTTGTAAACCTTATCCACAATGAATACCCTGAGCTGATACCGAACGTTATCGGCGGTTGCGAGGAAACTACTACGGGCATTATCCGTCTTATTGCAATGAACAAGGACGGTCAGCTCAAATTCCCTATGATGCTTGTAAACAATGCAAAGTGCAAGTATCTTTTTGATAACAGATACGGCACAGGTCAGTCTGTATGGGACGGAATAAACAGAACAACTAACCTTATCGTTGCAGGCAAGAACGTTGTTGTTGCAGGCTACGGCTGGTGTGGCAAGGGCGTTGCAATGAGAGCAAAGGGTCTTGGTGCAAGCGTTATCGTCTGCGAAGTCGACCCTATAAAGGCTATGGAGGCTGTTATGGACGGCTTCAAGGTAATGAAAATGGTTGACGCCGCTAAGGTGGGCGACTTCTTTGTTACTGTAACAGGCTGTAAGGACGTTATTACTGAGAAAGCTTTCATGAACATGAAAGATGGAGCTATACTCTGTAACGCAGGTCACTTTGATTGCGAGGTAGACGTGGCTGGACTTAAAAAACTGTCTGTTGAAAGCAAGCTTGCAAGAAACAATATTGACGGTTATAAGCTTCCGAACGGTAATTGGTTGTATGTTATCGGCGAGGGCAGACTTGTAAACCTTGCCGCAGGCGACGGTCACCCTGCCGAGATAATGGATATGTCCTTTGCTATCCAAGCCCTTTCTGCGGCTTATCTTGTTAAAAACAAAGACAAGCTTACGGACAAGATAGTTTATGTTCCTGATGAGATAGACAAGGAAGTTGCAAACAGAAAGCTTAAATTCTGGGAGCTTGAGATAGATAAGCTTACACCTGAGCAGGAGAAATATCTTAACAGCTGGCAGGTATAAAATATCATATTAGTACAATAAAACGGACAGCTTGAGTTGTCCGTTTTTTTTGTATCTTGAAATTGCCATAAATTTATTTTGTCTTCAAGGTTTTAAATCACTGATTTCTGTACATTTTAATATTAGGGCGATAAAAAAACAGGGCGGTGAGAATGTGGCGGCAAAGATGTATAAGATACTTACGCTTTTTTCAGTGGGCGCAATATGCTATGGTTTCATGGAAATACTTAACAGGGGTTATTCTCATATCACAATGGGGGTGCTTGGGGGAACTTCAATGCTGGTTATCCATATCATGAATGGCGAGCGCAGGCGAGGAGTTAGCCTGCTGTCTGTGCTTGTAGTGTCGGCAGCATTTATCACTGCCATAGAATTTCTTGCAGGGGAGTATCTAAACCGCTATCTCGGCATGGGCATATGGAGCTATGAGGAAGTGCCGCTGAATTTTGACGGACAGATATGCCTGCCATTTGCTTTTCTGTGGTTTGGGTTATCCTATATTGGTGTGCTTGCGGATAATTTTATACGCAGACATATTTTCAAGGAATACCCTGTCATTGTTAAACGAGGAAAAGAAAAAATACCTGCGGCGGTTGGATAACAGTACGATTATTTGTACTGCTCAGTATGTAAAAAATATAATTAACTGGAGACCTCAGGTCGCCCCTACGCAAAAATTGTAAATATAGGGGACGGTGACACGCTTACATTCGCCCGTCATTCACCAACGCATATAAAACAAACGGGCTGTCTATCCAATGATAAACAGTCCGTATTTTTGTACATATCAATCTTTTGTGTACCACTTTTTCAGCACTTCTTCGCCAAGCTTGCCGTAAACTGTGAAGTCACGGTTTTCTTTGGCTTTTTCTATTGGCGGCAGGATAGCTTTCCAATCCCACCAGAAATAGCCGCAGAACCAATCCAGATCCCAAGTTGCTTCCATTGCAGTGTCGTAGAAATCTGCCTGCTCCTGCTCGTCAAGTGGCTTGTCGAGCCTGTCATGGAAATCCCAAGGGTACTGCGTGCAGCCCTCCTCGTTTCGCACGCCTATCTCAGCGAACATTATAGGCTTGTTGAAATGCTTGTGAGCCTTTTCAAGGGAGCCGACAACTTCGTTCCAGCGACTGAGCATATGCTCCTTGCCTCTGTTCACGCCGTCTGTAACAGGGTAGTAGCCTGAGATGCCAATGATATCCACGTCGCTGAGCCAATTGAAACGCTGTTCGTCGCCGTGATTGATGTTGTGCATAACGATACCGCTGTAGACCTCTCTCACCTGTGCGATAAGCTTTCTGCATCTGTCAGACTGCTTGTCCATTCCTGCCATTTCACAGCCTGTGCAGAGCATTTCACAGCCGAGCTTTTCTGCAAGCTTTGCATAGTGAAGCATGAAAGCTGTGTATGACTTGAACCACTTGTCCCAATATTCAGGGTTCTCAGGCGGGAAGTCTATCCTTGCACGCCATGAATGGTCAAGGCAATCCACCATAGGCTTAAGGCAGACTTTAAGTCCCAGTGACTTTGCTTTTTTTATAGCGAAGGCAATGTCCTCGTCAGATTGTGTTCTCTCATAATCACTGAAAACTCTTGTGCTTGCAAAGCTCTCCTGCAATGCGTTTACAGGGATACATATCCAGTTCAAGCCGTTTGAAGCAAGCCTTTCCATTGACTTTTCTGCCGCTTCCGTCTGAAAATCACCTCTCTTGGAGAAAAATCCCCAAGTATATCCTTTGCAGAAAATATCTTTGTTCATGTATCAAAAACCTCTCTTTTTCGTAAATGTCCTGATAGAAAAGCCGCAGGTAAGCTCAAGCCTGTTCACCTTTTTAAGCTTCTCCACCGCCTCGGCAGATGTTTTGTAGTAATACGGAGTCATTGTAAAAAGATTGAAAATATCCTCATGACTTTCAAGCACCACAGGGTATTCAAAAATCATCTCCTCTGACTCGTCAAATTTATTAAGTCCGTATACATTGGGCTTGTTTTCGTAAGGCTTCTCATAAAGCACTTCTTTAAGCTCAAACAGATGTCTTGGGGACGGAGAAACTACCACAAGCTTTCCGCCGTCTTTCAGCACCCTTGCGTATTCGTCATTTGAAACAGGTGCAAATGTGCATACGATAAGGTCTGCAAATTTGTCTATAAACGGAAGCTGAAATGACGATGCCACTGCAAATTCGCAATTTGTGATATTTTCGCAATGTATCCTCGTCATGCAGTGGACAACTGCCGCCTTTGATATGTCAATGCCGTAAAACTTCGCCTTTGGCAGTGCCTTGGCATAGTTCGCAGTGTAAAAGCCCTCACCGCAGCCACTGTCGATAATATAAGGCTGTTTCACATTTTCAAGCAGACCGCCCATTACCTCAGCCGTTTTCTTCGCAAGCGGCAGATAATAGTCACGGTCGAGGAAATCCGTTCTCGCCTTTACCATTTCCGCATTATCCCCTGCGTTCTTAGGGTTTCTGCCCTTTGTGGTAAGCAGATTTACATATCCTTTTCTCGCAATATCAAAGCTGTGACCGTTCTGACAGTGCCATACGTTGTCAAGCTTTCTGAGCCGTTTTTTGCATATCGGACAAACATACATATAAATCACCCTGAACATTATAGCATTTCCCTCTGCTTTTAGCAATGGATATTTTATTAATAAAAAAGTGCTTGACAATCGTCGGGTTATGCTTTATAATATCAATATATGCAAAATGCGGTGACGGAATTATCCGAAACAGTGTCGGTAAAGAGAAAAGGCGGTGGGTGAAAGCCTTTGCGGCAAATTCGGTGGCTAACCTGAGCGGTGCTGAAAACAGCAACGTATGCTCTGCGTTAAAGGGCTTCGAGTGGTCGGGCGATGAGTTCGGCAATTTGGGTGGTAACACGGAACTGTCGGTTTCGTCCCATGTTTAGGGACGAGCCGTTTTTTTATTTTGCGAATTATTTCATTTGGAAGGATCTGAATTTATGGAATGGACAGGACTTAATGAACTGCGTGAATCTTATCTGAAATTTTTTGAGAGCAAGGGCTGCTTAAGACACAAGAGCTATCCTCTCGTACCTCAGAACGATAACAGCCTGCTGCTTATCGTTGCAGGTATGGCACCTCTGAAGCCTTACTTCACAGGTCAGGAAACACCTCCGAGAACAAGAATGACAACTTGTCAGAAGTGTATCAGAACCGGCGATATCGAAAACGTTGGTAAGACGGCAAGACATGGCACATATTTTGAAATGCTTGGTAACTTCTCATTCGGCGATTACTTCAAGAAGGAAGCCATTGCATGGGCTTGGGAGTATGTTACACAGGTACTCAAACTGCCTAAGGACAGACTTTATATCTCTGTTTATGAGGACGATGACGAGGCTGAGAAGATATGGCATGAGGACGCCGGCGTTCCAATGGATCATATCGTAAGAATGGGCAAGGAAGACAACTTCTGGGAGGCTGGAACAGACGGTCCTTGCGGTCCATGTTCTGAGATATATTTCGACAGAGGAGAGAAATATGGCTGTGGCAAGCCTGATTGTAAGGTCGGCTGCGACTGCGACAGATATATGGAGTTCTGGAACCTTGTGTTCACACAGTTTGAAAGACATGAGGACGGCACTTATACTCCACTTAAGCAGAAAAATATCGACACAGGTATGGGTCTTGAAAGACTTGCTTCTATCATGCAGGACGTTGACTCTATCTTTGACGTTGATACAGTAAAGGCTATCAGAGATCACGTTTGTAAGATAGCAGGCTGTGAGTACGGCAAGGAGTACAAAAAGGACGTTTCTATCAGAGTTATCACAGACCATATCCGTTCTGTAACATTCATGGCGTCAGACGGAATTTTGCCGTCAAACGAGGGCAGAGGATACGTTATGAGACGTCTGCTGAGAAGAGCAGTTCGTCACGGAAAGCTTCTCGGCATAAACGGACTTTTCCTCAAAGACCTTGTAAAAACTGTTGTTGACTGCAACAAGTGTGAGTATAACGAGCTTGAAGAAAAGTATGACTATATCGTAAAGGTGCTCACAACTGAGGAGCAGAACTTCAATGCCACTATCGACAGAGGTATGAAGATACTTGACGATCTTATCGTACAGATGCAGAAAGACGGCAAGACGGAGCTTGACGGTGAGAGCTGCTTCAAGCTTTCCGACACATACGGTTTCCCTATCGACCTTACAAGAGAGATCCTTGAAGAAAAGGGTATGACCTGTGATGAGGAGGGCTTTGCTGAGTGCTATGCAAAGCAGAGAGAAACAGCCAAGAACGCTCATGCTGCAACAAAGTATATGGGTGCAGACGAAACTGTTTTCCATAAGATAGACAAGGACTTCCACACAGAGTTCATCGGCTATGACAAGCTCGAGGGCGACAGCGAGATATCATTCATCACAACTGATGATGAGCTTATCGAAAACGCAAAGGCTGGCGATGAAGTATATATCGTATCTTCACAGACGCCATTCTATGCAGAGAGCGGCGGACAGGTGGGCGATATCGGTACTATCGTTACAGAAAGCGGTAAGTGCAGAGTCGTTGACACACAGAAGGTCGTTGCAGGCAAGTTCGCTCATAAGGCAGTTGTTGAAGAGGGCGAGATAGCTGTAGGTCAGAAGGCTCACTTCACTGTTGACAGAAAGACACGTTATGCTGTTATGAGAAACCATAGCTGCGCACATCTGCTTCAGGCTGCACTGAGAAAAGTTCTCGGTGAACACGTTCATCAGGCAGGTCAGCTCGTTGACGCTCACAGACTGAGATTTGACTTCTCTCACTTCAACGCAATGACAGCAGAGGAGAAGCTCAAGGTCGAAGCACTTGTAAACAAGTATATCCTTGAAGCTCTTGATATAAAAATGGAAGAAATGCCTATAGCTGAGGCACAGAAGCTTGGTGCTACGGCTCTGTTCGGTGAGAAATACGGTGAAACTGTAAGAGTTGTAACAATGGGTGACGGTGATGAAACAGCTTCTATCGAGTTCTGTGGCGGTACACATCTTGACAATACTTCAAGAATAGGTCTGTTCAAGATAATCTCCGAAAGCTCTGTAGCTTCAGGCGTAAGACGTATCGAAGCTGTAACAGGCAGAGGCGTTCTTGAACTTGTTGAGGAAAGAGCCGCAACTATCCAGCAGGCGGCTGAAAGCCTTAAGCTTGCAAATCCACTGGACATCGTAAAGAGATGCCACACTATCATGCAGGAAGTCAAGGATCTTGAAAAGGAAAGAGACGCTTTGCAGGCAGAGATAACAAATCTCAAAACAAAGTCGCTGTTCGATAATCCGTATGAGGTCAACGGTGTTAAGGTAGTTACTGCAATGCTCACCAACACAAGACCTGAAATGCTCAGAAAAATGGGTGACGAACTTAAAGCAAGAGAAGCTGACGCAGTTGCAGTTGTTGCAGGCGTTGACGGTGAAAAGGCAAATCTTGTTGTAGTTTGCGGCAAGAATGCTGTTGCAAAGGGCGCACACGCAGGCAAGATAGCAGGCAAGGTAGCAGCACTCACAGGCGGCAAGGGCGGCGGACGTCCTGACTCTGCTATGGCTGGCATAGGCGACAGATTCAAGATTGACGAGGCACTTGACAAGGTAAACGAGATCGTGGGCGAGTTCGTAAAATAAAAATTGCTTGGCAGACGGCGCAGATACCCTCTGCGCTGTGCTGTTATAAATAATAGAAAGGCGGAGAGATAAATGGAAGATTGTCTTTTTTGTAAAATTATTTCCGGGGAAATACCCTCAAAGAAAATATACGAGGACGAGCTGACATACGTTTTTGAGGACATTGCTCCTACAGCTCCGATTCATTATCTTGTTATCCCTAAGCAGCATATTTCAAAGCTTGACGAGATAACCCCTGAGAACAGTGCAGTTATCGCACATATCTATGAAGTTATCGCAAAGCTTGCCAAAGACCTCGACCTTAAGGACGGTTTCAGAGTTGTTTCCAACTGCGGCGAGCAGGCAGGACAGAGTGTTTTCCACATTCATTTTCATCTTCTTGCAGGCAGACCACTTGCTTGGCCAGCCGGTTAAAGAAATAAAACGGGCGGGTAAATTTCTTATCCGCCCTTAGTTTTAAGGGGGACGGCGGCAATGGTGAGAAAAAGCTGTTATATCGGCTTTTCGTATTTTGCAGGACTTTTTCTCTGTACCATTGGCTGGGGCAGGAACAACGCAGTTTTTGCACTTGCGTCAGCGTGTGTAGCCATTACAGCCTTTGCGCTTTTTAAGAGATACCGAAAGCATATAGCTCTCTGCTTTGTTTCGTTCCTGATAGCGGTGGGAGTCAATACCGCTTATACTCACATTTTCTATGATAAACTGACAGCTTTAGACGGAAAGACCGTCACGGTTAAAGGCGAGATAACCGACATAAGCTATATAGGCTCTGACACCTGCCGACTAAGTGTCAATGGTACCGTTGGGGGAGTAAAAGGCAGGCTGACCTTTTATGCAGATGACATTGAATATGATTACTATGACAATATCGTGGCGACAGTAAAGGTCAGCAGGATAAAAGACAGCATCAATTTCAAATCAGAGCAGTATGACCGGCCTAAAGGCATTTTTCTCCAAGGCTCTACCGCTGAAAGCATAGAAGTCACAGGCGGTGGAAACACCATTTTACGCAGTATAATGCACTATCGTGACAAGATGTTCATGTTGATAAACGATATCATAAGCGGAGATGAGGGCGGTTTTGCTGCTGCAATGCTCTGCGGAGATAAAACTGAGCTTTCAAAGCAAACGAAGCTCACGGTCTATCGTAGTGGCATAGGTCATATATTTTCCGTGTCGGGAACTCATGTGGTCATAATAAGTGCCATGACAGGCTGGCTCATGCAGAAACTAAGCAAGGATAAGCGTGTGATATTTGCCGTCCAAACTGTGGCAATGTGGGCGTTTGCGGTCTTTGCAGGATTTTCAGTATCCGTTGTGAGGGCGGCTGTTATGCTGACCTTGGTCACTGCCGCACCGCTCCTTTACCGCAGACCAGACCCAGCAAATACTCTCTGCCTTTGCGCTATTGTAATACTCACTCTTTCGCCCTATGCGGCGGCGGACTGCTCGTTTTTGCTGTCATTCACAGCAACATTTGTGATAGGCACGGTCTGCCCGAAAGCAGCGGCACTTGTAAAGGGCGAAGGCATTTTGTACAGCCTTGAACGGCAGGCAGTAAATGCGGTGACGATACTTTTTTGCACAATGCCTGTTCAGCTAATGTTTTTCAGTGAAATATCTCTTGTTGCACCACTATCAAATATCCTGCTGGTGCCTGTCTGTACCCTTGCTCTGGGTCTGACGGTAATAACTGCGGTAACAGGCGGTGCGTCAATAATAGCTTATCCGGTGTTGACAGTGGTAAAGTATCTTCTGAAAGCCGTTCTGTTTCTTGCGGGTCTGTTTTCAAAATTCAGCTTTGCCTATCTTCCTCGTGGAGTAAGACCACTTGGTCTTGTAATGCTCGTTACCTGCCTTGTGCCTGTGGCGGTCATGTTTCTGAGAAAGTCAGTAAAGCTTGGTACTTTTTGCACTGCTCTAATGCTTGTATGTTGGACAGCGGTGTATAATTTTTCTCTTGCTTTTGGAGGCTCGGTAAAGATAGTTGTAATGCCAAAAGGAAATGCAGTGCAGGCTGTGCTGTATGATAAAACAAAAGGTATGGTTTTCGATATCGGCAGTAAGGGCAAGCTCAACAGCGGTATTGAAAGCTTTTTGGAGCTTTATGGCATAAAAGAGCTAAAAGGCGCATTTATAGAAAGCGAACAGTATTACACTATAACGAAATATAACGAGCAGATGACTATACGACCTGACAGATTTTATATAAATGGCGAGCCTGATAATGACAGCGAACTGCCGTTCATGACAGGCGCACAGCTTGATTGGAACGGTGTTAAGATAGAAGCATTGGAGGACGGCTATAAAATTACCACCGAGGGCTGTGTGGTCACTATAGAAAAAGGTTCTGTCACCATAAACGGCAGGAACCTTGACACAACAGATGAAGAATACCCATTGATGATAGATATGAAAAATTCGCAGATAAGGAGAACGGACTATGGCTTTGCTTACGGCTTCGGCTCTTGGTAAAACGATAAGAGAGAATGATATCGACAGCCTTTATTATTTTTACGGACATGATACAGCGGCACTTGAAAGCTTTACAAAAAGGCTTGTGAACAAGCTTTGCCCTGCTGACGCTCAGGTCATGAACTTTCATAAGCTTGACGGCAAAAATCTTGATTTTCCAATGCTTACAGACGCTTGCGAAGCTCTGCCTTTTATGGCTGAACGTGTGGTGGTGACTATAAACGACCTTAATATAGATGCCGTGACTAAAGATGATCTGGACGACCTGAAAAAGATCCTGGGCTCTCTTGGCGAAACCACCACAGTGATAATCTATGCCACAGGAGTTGACCTTTTCAAGAACAAAAAGTATCTTACAGACAAAAACAAGCGCTTTGCAGATTTCTGCGAAAAGCACGGCACTGTCTGCAACTTTGAATACAAAAGGGCTTCCGACCTTGGAAAGTCTATATCCACCTATCTTGCAAAAAGCGGCTGTACCATAACAAAAAGCAACGCAGAGTATCTTGCAAATCTCTGTTTGTGCGACACTGCGTTTATCAGCAAGGAGCTTGAAAAGCTTTCGGCTTATGCAGAGGGCAGAGAGGTAACAAGAGAGGATATCGACCTGCTTTGTATCAGACGTATCGAGTCGGACGGATATTCTCTTGCAATAAATATCCTCAGAGGCAATGCGGCAATGGTCTTTACACGTTTGCGTGAACTCGATGTGCAGAATTATGAACCATATGCTATAATAGGAATAATCGGCTTTTCCCTTGCGGATATCTATAGGGCGAAGCTTGCACGTTCCTCTGGCAGGAGCGTTGCAGACGTGGCTAAAGATTTTTCCTATGCGAAAAACAGAGAGTTTGCAGTAAAAAATGCCTATTCCGAGTGCGGAAATATCTCGGCGGAGCGTATAAGAAAAACGCTTGAGATACTTTCTGAAACTGACCTTATGCTCAAAACAAGGTCACGGGGAAAAGACGGAGATATGCTCACCCTCGAGCAGGGGCTTGCAAGGTCAATGGCGTTAAGGTGTTAGTAAATGGAGAAACTTAAAATATCAAGGGCGATAATCGTTGAGGGAAAATATGATAAGATAAAGCTATCGTCCATAGTTGACGGAGTTATAATCGTCACTAACGGCTTTCGTATCTATAAAGACCCTGACAAGGCGGCACTTATAAGATACTATGCTCAGCATGGCGGAATAGCAATTCTTACTGACTCTGACACAGCAGGCTTTCGCATAAGAGGGCATATAAAGGGTATCGTCCCCAAAGGCGATATCGTGAACGTGTATGTTCCTGAGATATTCGGCAAAGAAAAGCGCAAAACAGAGCCGTCAAAAGAGGGCTTGTTAGGGGTCGAGGGCGTTCCTGCGGATATTATCAGGGAAGCCTTTGAAAAAGCAGGCATTATAGGCGAAAAGGTCGCAGACAGAGAACTCATGACCAAGCTTGACTTTTATGAGCTAGGTCTAAGCGGCAGACCTGACAGCAGCAGGCTCAGACAGCTTGTGTGCGAAAAGCTGTCGCTGCCCAAAAAGCTCACTGCAAACGCACTGCTTGAAGTGTTGAACACAATGCTCGATAAAGAAAGCTTGCAAGCACTCATAGAGAATTTGACCTCAGAAAACAATAAAGACAAGGAGAATAGCGTTGGTTAGTCTTGAATTTTTATATTTCTTTCTTCCTGTTTTTATGGGAGTATACGCTTTGTCAGGGGTGCGTTTCAGAAAAGCCGTGTTCCTGCTTGGAACAGTTGTGCTGTGTCTGTGGGTGTCCACATGGGGGATAATACCAATGGCGGTGTGTGCTGTCGTATCATACTTTTGCGGCAGGCTTATCCACCGCTTTGCAGACAAAAAAGGACTTAAAAGGCTATGGCTCATATTATCGGTGGTAGTAAATATGGCAGTGCTTCTTGTATTCATAAGAAGCGGTCACAGCAGCTATGATGTGACGTCTATATTTACAGGCAAAGGCGCAATGCTAAAGCTTTTTCCTGTGTGGGGAGCAGGCGTTTTCACTCTCCATGGCATTTCCTACTGCATGGATATCTATAGGAAAGAAATAGAGCCTGAGAAGAATTTTCTTTTGGTATCTCAATATATATGCTTTTTTCCATGCTTTAGCTGTGGACCGATACTCAGATTTTCGGATATGAGCGAACAGCTTAGAAAACCTGTCATAACCTCCGGAAAGCTTGCAGAGGGCATAAAGCTTATGCTTATAGGCTTTGCGGAGAAGCTTTTTCTGTCGGATCCTATGTACGAGATGTGGCAGCACATAAGGGGAGTAAGTACAGATTCGCTCTCCGCCGCTTGTGCATGGCTTGGGATAATAGCTTTCTCCTTTGCGTTCTACTATGAGCTTAGAGCTTATTCGCATATTGCACAGGGTATTGGTTCAATGCTCGGCTTTGAACTTCCTGATAACTTTGATCTGCCGTTTATGTCAGCAGGCTTCAATGAGCTTATAAAACGATTTGCCTGCACCTTTTATAGTTGGGTGAGAGATTATTTCTACAGACCTATATGTAGAAATAAAGACAGCGTTTGCCTTTGGGCATTGATACTGTCTGTGCTTGCAGGCTCGGTTTGGTATGGCTACGGCAGACACACAATGCTGTGGGCAGCGTTTATTTGTGTTATGCTTGGCATAGAATATCTCTTGAAAAATATTCTTGCGGCTGTGCCGACAGGGATAAGATGTGCGGTGATGAATGTTCTGTTTCTTATAGGTCTGCCGTTTCTTGCGATAGACAGCCTGCCTTCAGCCTGCGGATATGTTGCCGCAATGCTCGGCGGGGGAAGCTTTGCAGGAGATGTTCTTGCATCGTATGTGATAAAAACAGGAGTTGTGATGTATCTTATCTGCGGCTTTTTTGCAACAGGTATCGGCAGATATCTCAAACGCAGGATAATGCAGCTCAATACTAATATAGTTTACATAATCGAGCCAATGCTCACTATAGGATTTCTGCTTATCAGTACAGCGTTTCTTGTGGGTGGAGGTAATTCGTCTATGAATTTGTTTGTGAGATAAAATGGGAGGAGTGAACATTAATGAAAAAGGCTGCTGATTATATCGCAGTAAGCGCATTTTTTGTAATAGTCATAATGTTTGCGGCATATACTCTCGTGATGGGCAGACATGGATCTGAAAGTGAAAAGGCAGACAGTTCAGATATAAGACATAACGCTCAGACCTATGTTAGCAGTAATTTTCCTCTAAGCTCAAATTGGAAGTCGCTCAGAACGACCATGTTTGTGATGACTGGTAAGAAAAATTTTGATAATATCTATATCCTTAAAAATCGTCTTGTAGAGATCACAGATTTTGATAAGGACAGGCTTGATAAAAATATCTCGCAGATAAATGATTTTTCAGAAAACACAGATACACCTGTATATGTTATGTTAGCTCCGACAGCCGCAGGTATCTATTCTGCTAAGCTGCCTGCTTATACTTCAAACACAGACCAGCGTGAAATGATAGATAATATCTATTATGACTTAGACAGCAGGATAGACACCATAGATACGTTTTTTCCTATGTATTCTGCAAGAAATAATTACGTTTACTATCGTACAGATAGAAAGTGGACTTCCTTCGGGGCATATTTTGCCTATGCAGACGGCATAAAAGAGCTGGGTTTTGAGCCGGTCGTTCTTTCCAATTACGATCAAGAATATACCTCAAATTCTTATTATGGGGGACTTTACAGTGAACTTTGCTATAACAGCATAGGCGCAGACAGAGTGAACATCTTCCGTTCAAAGTATAAGACTACTGTGGATTCTGTGGAGCTTTACAGAGGAGATCAGGTGCTTACCTCAAAATCTGTTTATTTTAGATCTGCACTGAAAACAGCAGATAAAACGGCTATCTTCCTGCAAGGTGACAACTTTACTAAGGCAACGGTCAAGACAACTGCAGAGGACGCACCAAAGCTTCTTATCATCAAAGGAAGCTATGCCAATACCCTTGTGCCGTTTCTTACCCCACACTACAGCGAGATAACCTTGGTAGACCCTGACAAGCTCAAAGAGGAGGGCAAGACCCTTTCTGACGTGGCAGATACGAGTGCATATGACCAGATATTATTTATGTATGACTGCGACCAGTTTGCAGATGAAACAAATTTTGACCTGCTCAAATAATATGGGTTATGTACTTGAAAAAATGGAGCAGGTGTGATATAATAAAGAAAATGCCGTACAAGGAATGTGCGGCATAATGTATGTCTGAATATTTGAGAGGGTGTTTGATGTGAGTGAGCAAAAAAACAGACTTGATCTTATTGATCTTAATGACTATCCCGTATCTTGGTGGCTGAAACTTCTTGACCTCGGTCATAAGATAGTTCAGGATCCAGCCGCCTACAGCGAGGCTTGCAAGGGCAAGATAATGGGTACTCTTTTCTATGAGCCGTCAACAAGAACGCAGATGTCTTTCCAGACCGCTATGCTACGTCTTGGGGGAACGATAATAGGCTTTGACAATCCTGCCACTTCTTCCGTTGCAAAGGGAGAGAATATCAAGGATACCACAAAGATAGTTTCCGGCTATGCCGATATCATGGTAATGCGTCACCCTACCGCCGGCTCGGTAAAGGCTGCGGCACTCACTGCTGATTGCCCCGTTATCAACGCAGGCGACGGCGGACACCTCCACCCAACACAGACACTTACAGACCTGCTTACACTTAGAGAAGAAAAGGGCAGACTTGATAACCTGACCATAGGCTTCTGCGGTGACCTTAAAAACGGCAGAACAGTCCATTCCCTTATTAAAGCAATGGTATGTTTTCCAAACAATAAGTTCATATTAGTTTCAACTTCTGAGCTTGCTTTGCCTGTGTATGTAAAGGATATCCTTGAGGCAGCAGGTATGGAGTATAAGGAGGTCACCGACCTTGAAGAGGTTATCGGTGAGCTTGACGTGCTTTATATGACAAGAATACAGAAAGAACGTTTTGCTTCTGAGGAGGAGTATCTGGCTCAGAGCGGAAATTACATACTCGATACAAGAAAGCTTTCAATGGGAAAGCCTGACCTTATCGTGCTTCACCCTCTGCCAAGAGTGGACGAGATAGCTATCGATGTGGACGACGACCCGAGAGCAATGTATTTCAAGCAGGCAAAATACGGTATGTATATCAGAATGGCACTCATACTTACAGTTATAAACGGCGATGGTGCTTCGCAGCCGCTTATGAAGGGCAGAGTGCATAAGCACATTGATTGTTCAAATCCTAACTGTATCACTCACCACGAAAAGTATCTGCCACATTGGTTCAAAGGCGACGGCACAACGCTTGTTTGCGAATATTGTGACGAGAGAACATTGGTGGAATAAAATAAGAGCTTAATGGGGTAAGCAAAGGCTGTGTGTCAGTCTTTGCTTGCCCTTTTTTATTGTGCAGATAGCGTATATTAATAGCCTTGTGATATGCAAAATCGTTAAAAGTAACGAAATTCTTACAACATGGTAACAAACAGTCTTGAATTAACGTTGAGCGTGTGGTATAATTAGAATGGATAAATTTTTTACAGGAGCTTTGATCTAATGAATACACTTTCAGATGAGGAGTTTGAACAGATCTACGGACGAAAGCCTGTCAGAAGGGTGAAAAAGAAAAAAATATACTGGAACAGAATTATTATTGCATTGATAATACTTATCGGCATTGTGACTGGTCTGGTAAAGCTGACAGCCTTGGTAGTATCAAAGATCAAAGGAGACGATACGCAAAAAACAAACAAGGTATTGAATAATACATCTTCTGTCGCTGTGAAGGAGGACGCTTCTTCTGCTGAGGATAAAAAAGACGAGCCTGCGAAGTATTCTAATATGAACTTTACAGTGTGTGTTGACGCAGGTCACGGTGATTATGACGGCGGCACAACTGACGCCTCAGGAAAAAGATATGAAAAAGACGATAACTTAAAGGTCGCACTTGAGGTGCAGAAATATCTCGAAAAATACGGCGTCAATGTGGTGATGATAAGAGATGATGACTCTTTCCTTGAGCTTGACGAAAGATGTGCAAAGGCAAATAACGCCAAGGCTGATATGTATGTTTCACTTCACCGAAACAGCTATGACGGTGATATTTCGGGCGTTGAGGTTTGGGTGAACAATTCTGAGCCTGAATATGACACAAAGCTTGCACAGAATATACTTGATGATCTTGAAAAGGTAGGTATATCTGAAAATAGAGGAGTACAGTATGGCTACGTTGGCAATTCCGGTGTAAACTACTACATAAATGCCGACACTGTTATGCCAAGCTGTCTTGTGGAGCTTGGATTTATAACCGAGGATGTCGACAATAAGCTTTTTGACGAACACCTTACCGAGTATGGACAAGCTATTGCTGATGGTATAGTTCAGACAGCTGTTGATGTTGGTCTTGTTGATGAAAGTGGCAAAAGACTTATGTCTGAGCAGCTTATCTCACCTGAGAAGCCTGTGAACAATAAGGATTCTTCATCTGCGGTTGACGCTATGACAACGCCGATGGAGACGGATTCTTCTGCTGACGTTTATAATACTCAGGAAAACGAGTGGTATTGATAACAAAAAATAAAAGCGAACACAGTTCGTTTCTGCTAATGCAAAGAAACCGTGTTCGCATTTTTGTTGTCAAAGCTCTTTTCTGATGAGTTTGAATTTCTCAAATTCTTTCGTCAGGTCTGCCAGAACGTTTTCAAGACCCTTTTCAGAGTATTCTTCGTGATATTCTGCCACAAAGTCTGTTACCTCCGTGACGCACTTTGTGCCGTACCATACTCTGACATAAAGCTCTTTTTCATCGCCGAGAACAGGGTCTATGCGGTAGCTGAAATTGGTGTAATTGCTGCCAGACCAGGTGTTTTTTTCTTCAAAATAGTGAAATGTGGGTATATCAAAATAACCATGGAGCATTGCGTATTTTCCTTTCAAAAATCATTCGTTTATGATATTATAGCATATCACTGTTCCTTTTTCAAGCATTTAGTCTGCTTCTTAATTAAATTAGCCTAAAAAACGTTTACAATTTTGTTAGGAATGTATATTGGAGAATTGTTCAAAATATGCTATAATTAATAATGGTATGACTATTTCAGCGGTATGCTGTCGCAGAAAGGATAAGATCTATGAGCATTACAATAAAAGATGTTGCCAAGGAAGCCGGTGTTTCAGTGGCGACAGTGTCAAGGGTTCTCAACGGAAGCTGTAACGTATCAGATGAGTCAACAAAAAAAGTCAATGAAACTATTGCAAGGCTCAACTATTCTCCGAATTTTCTGGGAAGAAATCTTAGAAAGTGCGAAACGAATGTTATTCTTGTAATTATGCCGACCTCTGAACATTCCCTTTATTCAAAGATAGTCATGGGTATGCAGGAATATGCAGGAAAAGTCGGATACGATATCATAACCGCAGTTTCCTATTCAACCTCGACCGCTGAAACAAGGCAGATGAATATGCTTTTTAACAGAACTGTTGACGGTGTTATCCTTCTTGGCACTCAGTATGACGCAGCTTCGCTTAATAAGCTCGCAGAGAATTATAACGTTGCTCTGTGCTGTGAGGGCGTGGAGGGCGCAAATGTGCTTACTGTCGCTGTTGACGATGAACAGGCTGCGTTTGACGCTGTCGCTGCTCTTATCAAAAAGGGTCATAAAAGGATAGGCTTTATCGGAACGAACTCTGCGGCTATCTCCTCCACTGCAAGAGAGAACGGCTATATAAGAGCATTAAAAGAATATGGCATAGAGATAAAGAATGAATATATCTATAAAGAGTCCTATGACTATGACTGCGGAGGCAGAGCGTTTGAATATTTCAATGCACTTGATGAGAAGCCTACGGCGATTTTCGCTGTGTCAGACTTGCTTGCTATCTCTGCAATGCACAAGGCAATAGATATGGACATTGATGTGGGCAAAGATGTCGCCATAATGGGATTTGACAATATATCCATGTGTGAGTGGATAATCCCTACGCTTTCAACGGTTGAACAGCCTTGCTCAAAAATGGGCGAGCTTGTTGTGGCAAAGCTTATTGAAAACATGAATAAGACTACTAAGGATAATCATTATTATACTGTTGACCACAGGATAATTCTAAGAGAGTCCACAGGCGACTAATTACTTTCGTAAAAATAGATAGGGGAGAAATAAGGCAGTTTTTCCATAAAAACTGCCTATTTTCTGTAAGAAAGGATTTTTTAGGGCATGGAGAAATTTACAAAAATACTTGAAACGATAGATGGCTATGTCTGGGGCATACCGCTTATCGTACTCATTATGGCTGTGGGAATATTCCTCACCTTTAGGCTAAGGCTTCTTCAGATATTCCACCTGCCAAAGGCTTTGAAATTTATGTTTCAGAACGAAAATGGTGGCAAAGGCGAGATATCGAGCTTTGCAGCACTATGCACCGCACTTTCCGCAACCATAGGTACGGGAAATATCGTCGGTGTTGCAACAGCCATTGGTGTGCTTTCAGGCGGACCTGGAGCGCTCCTCTGGATGTGGATAGCGGCACTCCTTGGTATGGCGACAAAGTATTCCGAGGGTTTTCTTGCTATCAAATACAGACGTATGGACGCTGACGGACACGTTTGCGGTGGACCGTTCTATTACATAGAATACGGCATGGGTAAGAAGTGGAAGTGGCTTGCAAAGGTATTTGCGTTCTTTGGTGCTTGCGTTGGACTTTTTGGTATCGGAACTTTCTCTCAGGTGAATGGTATCTCATCGGCAGTTCAGGCTTTCTTTGATCCTAAAAAGGAACATACAGTGAATATTTTGGGTGCTGACTATACATTGGCTGTTATAATCTCTGGACTTTTGATAACTGTTTTTGCCGCACTTGTTATTATCGGAGGCATAAAGAGGATCTCAAGTGTTTCTCAGGTAGTTGTGCCGTTTATGGCGGTCGTTTATATAGTTGCTTGTCTTTCACTTATTGTTATAAACATTCAGAGGCTCCCTCACGCTGTTGCCCTTATTTTTGAACAGGCATTCAGCTTCAAGGCTGTCGCAGGCGGATCTCTTCCTACAATGTTCATTGCTATACAAAAGGGTGTTGCAAGAGGAATTTTTTCAAATGAGTCAGGTCTTGGTTCAGCACCTATCGCAGCCGCAGCCGCTCAGACAAAAGAGCCGGTAAGACAAGGTCTTGTTTCTATGTGTGGCACTTTTATCGACACTATCGTTGTATGTACTATGACAGGTCTTGCTATCGTAATGATGGGAAGCTACGAGGCTATCAACCCAGTAACAGGCAAGCCTTTTGAGGGCGTTGAGGTCACAAATCACGCTTTCCAGACCGGCTTCTCGTTCCTGCCGTCAATGATACCTGCATTTATTCTTATGGTCTGTCTTGTATTCTTTGCTTTCACAACTATCCTTGGCTGGAACTATTACGGTGAAAGGTGCATGGAATATCTTTTTAACAGCAACATGAAGGTGGTCATGGTCTACAGATATCTCTATATCCTCGCTGTATTTATCGGACCATATATGACGGTTTCTGCCGTTTGGACGATCGCTGATATCTTCAATGGACTTATGGCACTGCCAAACCTTATAGCGTTGCTTGCTCTCAGCGGTGTTATCAGTAAGGATACAAGGCGTTATGTGGCGAAGTATTCCAGAGCAAAACGAATCAATAAGCTGGTAAGAGCATAGATATCGTATTTTATATGAAGCGGAAACGGCTGAATGTTGTTTCCGCTTTTTTTATGCTGTAGGCTTAATCACCAAAAAAATGAATGGTTATTTGTTGAAATCACCAAAAGTATTTAAAAGAATGTAACAGTGATTGTAACTTTGTTGACAACGATTACATTCAGTGATATAATAGCTTTGTAAGAATCAAGGAAACGTTTTCTAATGAAAACGATCCGTTACGGAGGTTATATATAATGAAAAATTCCAAGCGTGTTATTGCCGGTGCAATGGCTCTCTTGTCAGCAGTGAGCGTAGCTTCATGCGGTAGCTCATCAGGCAGCGATTCAAGCAGCTCTTATGTTGATAAGGTAAAGGTAGCAAGCACCGACGATATTGCTACTATCCCTGATGGTTCGGAAAAGGAGTTGGAGTGGCTTTCTTATTTTGACATAAACCCAACTAAGAAAGAGCCGGAAAAGAGAACCGACCTTACTCTTTTTGAGGAAAAGGGCGGTAAGATCAAGTATTCTCAGACATCATCAATGAACAAGTATGATAAGCTCGCAGCAAGACTTATGTCTAACGATCCACCGGATATGTTCTGGTATGAGCAGTCTATGACATTCCCTGCAAACTGTATCAAGGAAATGTTCCAGCCTGTTGATGATATCGTTGATTTCGACAGTGCTATGTGGAGCGATGTCAAGAACGTTGCAGAGCAGTTCACTCTCAACGGCAAACACTTTGTTGCACCTATCAACTTCCTGCCAGGTTCTGTTATCACATATGATAAGTCTATGATAGACGCTGCTGGTCTTGATGATCCATATGAGCTTTATCAGAACGGCGAGTGGGATTGGAACGCATGGTATGACATGATGTCAGAATATGTTGAGGGTGCTGCTGCTGACGAGGAAAGATACGGTGTAAACGGTTGGTTCGCACCATTTATCTTCCAGTCAACAGGTAAGACTCTTATCACATATGACGCTGATAAGGACGAGTATGTTTCAAATCTTAACGACGCTGACTTTGTAAGAGCATCTGATATGCTTTATGATATCGCAAAGAATGGTATGTACTATCCTGATTGGGTAGGACAGGCAGGCGACGCATTCAAGAAGAATATCCTCTTCTATGCAATGGGTCCATGGGCTTCTACTGGTACACATTCACCAAAGGACGGCGACAATTGGGGCGTAGTTCCAATGCCAAAGGATCCTAACTCTGATACGCTTTATACAACTATCGACATGAATGCGTATATGTGGGTAAAGGGCTCAACAAAGAATGACGCTATGAAGTGCTGGCTCGAGTGTGCAAAGATAGTTTATACTCAGGATACATATAAGGATATCGAGAAGGAGAAGTTCTTTGTAAACAATCCTAACTGGACAGAAGATATGTATAACGTAGCTTACGTTGACCTTGTTACAGACAAGTTCACTAAGATATTTGACCCTGGTTATGGTATCTCCACAACTCTGTCAGATAATGACGCTGCAACAAATGATACTAAGGAAGCTGTTATTCCTTATCTGTATACTTCAGTTATGAAGACAGATGAGAATGGCTCACAGTATACATGGACACAGCTCAAAGAGCAGTATAAGGGTACTGTCGATTCAGAACTTAAAACCCTCAACGAGCAGTATCACGCATATTTGGAAAAGAATAAGTAATATAACTTGCCATATAAAGACGGACGGAATTTATTTCGCCCGTCTTTTTTGTTGTAATGTCAGAAAAAATGTGATATAATCATAGAGTACATTAAGATTTAATTAAGAATTATGTTGAGCTGTTTTTAAAGAATGTGGCTTATAATAATAAACGTAAAAGAAAGGATCGTGCCGATATGGAGATAAAGGAGCCTGTAATCCTTGTTGTAGATGATGATAAAGATATAGTGGGAGCTATCGCAAAGCTGCTTGAAATGGAGGGCTATAAGGTAATAAAAGCCTATGACGGTCTTGAAGCTTTGGAGAAGCTCACTGAGAACAGCATACAGCTTATACTCATTGACGTCATGATGCCTAAGCTGGACGGACTTTCTACAATGATGAAAATAAGGGCAACGGAGAATATCCCTATACTTGTGCTTTCTGCTAAATCTGAGGATACAGATAAGGTGCTTGGGCTTTCAATGGGCGCTGACGATTACATAACAAAGCCTTATAACCCTATGGAGCTTGTGGCAAGGGTAAGAAGCAACCTGAGAAGATATATGCAGCTTGGCGCTATCGACACGGCAAACAAAACGGATATTATAGAAATAGGCGGTCTGGAGCTTGACACTAAGGCAAAAAGCTTAAAGGTTGACGGAGAACCTGTCAAGCTCACCGCCACGGAGCTTAAAATTCTTGAGCTTCTTATGAAAAACGCAGGCAGGATATTTTCTGCCGAGGAGATCTATTCAAAGGTATGGAACGAGGACGCTTATGCCGTTGAAAACACGGTAATGGTACATATTCGTCACATCAGAGAGAAAATAGAAATAAACCCTAGAGAGCCGAAATACTTGAAGGTGGTGTGGGGAATTGGCTACAAAATCGAGAAAATTTGAGCAGGCAGAATGGTTTAAGATATTCTCGGCAAAAAAGACGAGAATTATTGCATTTATCCTAGCCTGCGTTATTGCAGGCGGTTTTTGCTTGTCTTTGGTGCTTTATGCTAACAGCCATGCTGACAGCAGCAGTAAGTCTTATCTTAAATCAGAAAGCTATAAGCTGGCTTCCAATGAAATGTATGAGGAACTGTGCGTTACAGCTTCGGCTTATCTCAGATATGTTGATGAGGATCGGAATTACACTCAGCCCAGACACCTGTTCAATGACTATCTGAATTATCTTGATTACAACCGCTATAAATACAAAAAGACAGAAGACGGTATACGGCTTGTAGACAGTCAGTTTGATTACTATGTGGGGATTACTCAAAATGGCGAAACAAGATATCTGTCAAATATAAAAGATATAGAAAATTATGACAGCGAAACGGATAAGATAAAAGCTTTTAAATCGTCGCACAAAAACTATATACTCCGTCGTGATAACGAGGTCATGAGCGACAGAACTTCATCAGGGCAGATAGTTGACTACTATTACAATACAGCGGAGTATCAGGATAACGTGACAGAAGAGTTTTATGCCGACAATCTTGTGCCCGTAGGAGGAAGTTATTATGATAACTACGGCAGATATTTTTACAATTACGGCAATTATGATCCAATAGCTTTCTATAATGTAGACTCAAGATATAATGTTATTAAAGGTCTTGATTTGAAAAACGGTCTGAAATATTCCGACAGGCTTGAAGATGAAGAAATTGGTGAAAATTATTACATTGATGACGGCAATGAATACTATGACTATGACAACGGCAGATATTATTATGAGGACGATTACGGAAACACATGGGCAAAATGTGAAAACCTCTATGACCTGCCTGATTACAAAGCGACAGACAATGACGATTCAGGTATAACGGTATTCTTTGCACCGAAAGCTGAAAAGCTTACGGCAATGGAAAAGGAATATACCGAGGCTTTGAATGATATGTATCGTGCAAAGCTTTTTGTGATCGTTTTTGGCGTTATTGAATTTATGCTTGTGTGCTATCTGCTCCTGATCTGTGCATATAATGCGGAGCCTGAGAGCGTTGAACGCTGGAAGCAAGGCAATTTTCTAAAAAAAGTGCCAACGGAAGTTTACCTTATCCTAATGGTATTGGCTATTACATTTGCTTTTGTATTTGGTGCCTGCTGGAATTATTATGTGAGCATCACAAAAAATATTTTTGACAATGCTTTGGCTAATTCCGTTTTCAGAAATATCCTTGCTGTAGCGTTGTTTGCATTGGCATATTTTGCAGGCTTCGGCTCGCTTATGGAGTTTGTTGGCAAGATAAAGACAAGAAGCATATTCAAAGAAAGCCTTATTTGCAGATTATGTAAGTTCCTATGGCGCAAGTATAAGGAAACCTCCCTCTATCACTATTTTCATGGACTTCCGCTTGGAATAAAGCTTACTTGGAAGTTCATACTTATATTCGTTGGAATTTTTGTTGTGATGTCTAGTGGATTGACGATGTTAATTTTGTTGGCGGTAGAAATTGTTCTGTGTATATCAATGCTTCGTGACTTCTCACAGCTTTCAAAGCTCAGCAAACAGATAGACAGCCTTGGAGAAGAAAAGCCTTATGAGGGCAAGATAAGAAAAACTTCGCCGGTGTATGCTGAATCTGAAAAACTCAACTCAGTTCAGGATAAGGTGAGAGAGTCGGTGGAGCAGCAGATACAGTCTGAGCGTTTGAAAATAGAGCTTGTGACAAACGTTTCACACGACCTGAAAACACCGCTGACTTCCATTATCAGCTATATCGACCTGCTTAAGAAAATGGATCTTGACGATGAAGCTTCGAGCTATGTGAAGATACTGGATAAAAAGGCGCAGAAGCTCAAAGGCATTGTGTCTGACGTTTTCAGCATAGCAAAAGCCACAAGCGGCGTTGATGTAAACCTAACAAAGCTTGATTTTGTGATGCTGTTAAATCAGTGCATCGCAGACGCAGAGGACAAGATAGCTGACAGTGGCAAGATAGTAAAGATAAACATAAATGCCGACAGCGCAATGGTAATGGGCGACGGCGACAAGCTTTACAGAGTGTTCCAAAACATTGTTGACAACGCTCTGAATTACTCTATGGACGGCACAAGGATATTCCTTGATGTGTACAAAAAAGCGGACAGAATAGTATTTGCTGAGAAGAACATTTCGGCAACGCCGATAAACTTCACGGAAGAAGAGATACTTGAAAGATTTGTGCGAGGGGATAAGTCACGAACAGACGGCGGAAGCGGTTTGGGATTATCCATATCAAAGAGCTTCACGGAAGCCTGCGGTGGTATCTTCAATATCGAAATAGACGGAGATATGTTCAAGGCGATAGTCGAAATGCCGATAATTCAGGAGGATACGGCAGAGAAAACCGATGACAAAACGGAATAGCGTAAATAAAAATAGCGGTGCATTGAGTTGCATCGCTATTTTTAATATCGGAAAATGTAGATAAAAAATTAAAATATACCAATATTTTTTTGACAATTTGTTGAAATTTATATACTAATATGTTATAATATAGAAATAAGGTGATTTTAGCGGTCGGGAAGTGACATAATGAACTTTACAGAACAGATACTGTATTCGCTAATGGCGAAAACAGGCAAAAATTCGTCTGGATGGCTGCCGCTTTTGCAGCATTTGCAGGATACGGCAGATATCATGAGCTGTCTGTGTGATGAATTTCTGTCACCGTCATTTGCAAAGGCTTGCGGATTAGAGGAGAATGAGTTCAAAAAGTTGGCTATTTTTCTAGCAGCAGTTCACGATATCGGCAAAGCAATAGTGGTATTTCAATATAAAATAGGTGATAAACTTCCTGAGAGAAAGTCTGCACTTGAAGCGTCAGGAATCAATTTTGATGTTTCTTATGATAAAGAAAAAGCCAAACAAACTTCTCATGCATTTGCAGGTGAGGAGATCCTTAATTTGTTGGGTTGCCCTGAATGTGTAAGCACTGTTGTTGGCTCTCATCATGGTGTACCTGCTGAGAGCGTACAGGATTTGTCATGGCCGCAAGAGGATATAGCTTTCTATGAAAACTATTATGGACGTGACAAAGAAAATATTGAAGTTTTGCAGGATATTTGGCAGACGATATTTGATATGGCACTTGATTATGCAGGCTTTTTAGATGTTAGTGAGTTGCCGGATATAGACCGTTCTTCACAAATGCTTCTGAGTGGTCTGTTAATAATGGCGGATTGGCTTGCAAGCAACACTGAGCTTTTTCCTCTTTTGTCAGTGGAGGACCTCAAACCTGACGACAAGCTGAGGGCTGAACGCGCTTGGGCAAAGCTCGATTTTCCGCAGATGTGGAACCCTGAGAGATCGGTAATATCTAATGAGGACTTTAAAGAAGCTTTTGGTTTTGAACCACGTTTGGTGCAGTCAGAAGTCCTTAAAATAGTTGAGAATTCGGAAAATCCGGGAATATACATATTTGAAGCGCCAATGGGCTGTGGCAAAACAGAAACATCACTTGCGGCAAGCGAGATATTGGCATCGAAGTGCGGCAAAAACGGCGTGTTTTTTGGACTTCCAACTCAGGCAACTGCAAACGGCATTTTCCCAAGAATACTCAGTTGGGCTGAAAAGCAATCTACAGAATTTTATCATTCTGTTCAGCTCAACCACGGAAGCGCAGTACTCAATCCTCTGTTTCAGAACATACAAAGGGGCATACCGCAGGAGGAAAGCGACAGCGGATTAATTATCCACAATTGGTTTTGTGACAGCAAAAAAGCGTGCCTTGCAGATTTTGTGACGGCGACAGTAGACCAAATGCTCATGCTTGCATTGAAACGAAAACACGTTATGCTCCTTCACCTTGGATTATCAGAAAAGGTCGTTGTCATTGATGAAGTCCATGCTTATGACGCATACATGAGCGAGTATCTTGAAATGGCTTTGCAATGGCTTGGAAGCTACAACACCCCTGTTATCCTGCTGTCGGCAACGCTGCCCTCAGCAAGACGAATGTCACTTGTCCGTGCCTATCTTGGAATAAAAAAGTCTGATGATAGATTTGAAAAAGAGCAGGGCTATCCTCTGCTGACGTGGACAGACGGCAAAGATATCTGTCAGCAGCGACTCAGCTATGACGGAGCGCACAAAACTGTGTCAGTCAAGACCTGCGTTGGTGACGATGTTGTGCAGCTTGCGAAAAATGTAACAGAGAATGGCGGCTGTGTGGGCATTATAGTAAACACCGTAAGACGTGCCCAGATGTTCGCCGAGCTTTTGCAGGATAATGCAAAAGTGCTTTTGTATCATGCTCAGTTCGTGCTTCCTGACCGTGCTAAAAAGGAGAAACAGCTTGTTGACCTTGTCGGCAAAAACAGTACGCCTGAAAGCAGGAGCGGTCTTGTGGTAGTTGGAACGCAGGTGCTTGAACAATCACTTGATATTGATTTTGATATGCTCATCACGGATATGTGCCCTATGGACTTATTGTTGCAGCGAATGGGCAGACTTCACAGGCATGAACGTGGAGTGCGGCCTGATCCAGCAAAAACGCCTGTCTGCTATGTTATTACAGATGAGTATACAAATATGGAATCAGCGTCGAGAAAAATATACAGCCATTGGCTTATCAATAAAACGGCTGACAATTTGCCCGACAGCATCACTCTTCCTGACGATATCTCACCACTTGTTCAAGAGGTTTATAGTGTTACGAGTGATGAGTGTTATGACAAGTATATAAATGAGCAAAAGAAAAGCAAGGGCAGGGCTGACTGCTTTAGGATAAGTAAGCCAAAAGGAAAAAGTATCCATGGGCTGCTTTCAAAGCCTGTTGAAACTGGTGATGAACAGCTTGCACAGGCGGCTGTGCGTGACGGTATCTTTTCATTTGACGTGTTGCTTATGCGGTTAAGTGCTGATGAGAAAATTCATTTTCTGCCTGATCAATATGGCGGTGCAGAGGTATCAGAGAGCCCTGATGATGAAGAATGTCGCCGAATAGCTGAACAGAAGCTTCGACTTCCGACAATGTTTTGTCAGTCATGGAATATAGATAAAAATATAAGAGAACTTGAAGACAACTGTATGAAGTATATTGCAGGTTGGCAAAATTACCCGTGGCTTAAAAACCAGCTTGTATTGTTTCTTGATGAGAACCTTAAAGGTGAGCTGAACGGATATGACCTTCATTACAGCTTTGAAAAAGGTCTGGAATTTACTAAGAAGGAGGAATGTGAATGAATGAAACAGAGTTTAATCTGCTTGATGAGCCGTGGATTAGAGTAATGGACGACAATTGTCAAATAAAAGAGGTGTCACTAACAGATGCACTTTTGAATGCACATAAGTATAAGGCTCTGAAAGGCGAAATGCCTACGCAGGATATAGTTATACTTCGTCTTATACTTGCCATAGTGCATACTGTCTTTTCAAGGGTAGATGCCGACGGCAATGAAGCAGAGCTAGAGGAAGAGGACGATGCGGTGGATAGGTGGGAAAGCCTATGGAGCAACAGAAAGATTCCCGAAAAGCCCGTGAGAGAGTATCTTAAAAAGTGGCATGAACGCTTTTGGCCCTTTCATCCCGAAAGACCATTTGGGCAAATGGCCGGGCTGACTTATGGCACAGAATATGGTGCGTCAAAGCTTAATGGCGAGATATCAGAAAGTGGCAACAAAACTAGGATATTTTCTGCATATTCAGGCGAACAGAAAAGCCACCTTACATATGCTCAGGCGGCTAGGTGGCTTTTGTACGTCAACTCTTTTGATGACACATCAGCAAAGCCTACCAAAGAGGGTAAGGCAAGAGCAGGCGGCAAACTGCCGTCACCAGGCGCAGGTTGGCTCGGAAAACTGGGAATAGTGTATCTCAATGGTAAAAATCTTTTTGAAACGCTTATGTTAAATCTTGTGCTCATCAATAATGATAACGTTGAAAGTGAAGAACACCCTCTGTGGGAACGTGATGTTCCGCCTACATCTGAGCGTAGAGAGGTACCTTATCCTACAAATCTTGCCGAGCTTTATACTTTGCAATCAAGGCGTATGCTGTTGAAGCGTGAGGAAAATTATGTTATCGGCTATTATCTTATCGGCGGCGATTTTTTCGCAAAGGAAAATGCCTTTGTCGAGCCTATGACAGTTTGGAGAACACCTAGCAAGGCTAGTGATCCTTATAATCCTAAAAGGCACGATTCAGCAAAGCAAATGTGGCGTGAGTTTTCTGTTTTGTATGATAATGCAGATAATAACCATGTTGCAGGCATAATCAAATGGTTTAAGTTTATATCTTCAAAAGTCAAGTTGCCTATCATGAATACGGCTATCGTGTCTGTGCAGTATGGCGACAAAGACTTCTTTGTTCAGAACGTTTTCGGTGATTCCCTAGAAATGAACGCACAAATACTATCAGAAGTAGGCAGGGGTTATCGTGAAGAAATAAAGTTTGAGATAAGCAGATGTGAAGAACTTGCGAAAAAAATAGGCAATCTAGCATGGAATATTTACCTTGCCTCTGGTGGAAATAAGAACAGTAAGCCAAAGGACATTGGCTCGATTTTAGACGCCAAGTCACAGCTATACTACCGCCTTGATATTCCTTTCCGCAGTTGGCTTTCTTCACTTGACCCGGAAAATGATGATAAGCAGGAAAAGTTTGAACAGTGGCAGGATATTGCGAAGAGGATAACCCTTGATCTTGGTAGGGAGCTTGTTGCGGCAGTAGATGATACTGCAATGGTGGGACATATGATAGATGAGACGATCTATTCTGCACCAAAGGTTTACAACAGTTTTCTGCGTGATGTTTCAAAGATATATCAGAAAATTTAATGTTTATTAATGCGAGGTGAGAATATGGAAGAAGTAAAGCTTATAAGAAATGAAATGAAAGACAGAGTACAGAAACTCATCACACAAAAAGACACAAGTGACGGAAAAGCAAATTTGGCAAAACTACGCCACGGCATAGGCAAAATGCCGGGTGAAATGCCTGAACTGTGGGATGTATTTTTCAATAAAATGTCGCCTGAGCTTTTCAGTAAATCTAACGAGCCAAGCATGGCAGAGTGGGCAATATATATTTCGCTGACTATGTTTGCACTTCATCAGCAGGGAAGTTCGGAAGCAGTTCATTGTGAGGGAAGATCCCTTGGAAGTGCAGCCGCTGATCTTATGGAAGAGAAAACTGATGAAAACAGAGAACGCATCATGCGCAGATTTGGACCTGTTGTCACAGCCAAAGATATGCCTGAACTTTCACATCATATAAGAGGTCTTGTGCCGCTTACAACGCTCCGTTTTGGCGTTCGTGCCGATAAGGAGGGCGTTTTGCTTAAAGATTTTCATACTGTGCAAGTAACAGGAGAAAAACATCCTGAAGTATCATATCGTTATTATCTGTCAGACGCAGTGTTTCTTGTCGCACTTGGAAGTGATGATAAATCATTGCTGGAGAGTATAGCTTCTGCACTGCAAAAGCCTGTTTATCCGCTGTATCTTGGACGAAAGTCCTGTTCGCCGACTTTGCCTATCGTTCTTGGCATTAAGGATGAGGATATTCTTACGGCACTAAAGACCGAGCCATATCTTTATAAGAACTCTCACCGAAAAAGCGTGCGCATTTCCTATGAAGTCACATCAGGCGGCGCAATGGTGCAGGATATTCCGCTGTCATTCTCACAGCTCCACAGAAAGCACGGCTGGCGAATGAAGCGTGAAGAACTTCTTGCTGTGGATAGCAACCCAGAGCATGACGCCTTTTCTGAATTGTGAGGTGCAGTATGTATTTAACAAGAATAAAATTAGATATGACAAAAACAAATACAATGAAGGCATTGGTATGCCCAAGCAGATTTCATGGAGCTATCGAAAGCGCTGAGCCTGACGGCAGAACAAGGAAGCTTTGGAGAATAGACGAGCTTGGCGGAGAGAAGTATTTGCTCATATTATCAGAAAAAGAACTTGATTTTTCAAATGCTTCAGATCAATTCGGAGCAGAAAGACCTCAAACTAAATGTTATGATACATTACTTGACAGAGTTAAAAATGGCGGTAAATGGCAGTTTCGTTTGAAAGCAAACCCTGTTATACATAAGAAAGATACTAATTCCCACAGAGGTCGCCCGGTTGCACTTATAGGAAATAAACAGCAGGAAGAATGGCTGAAAAAGCAGGCTTTGAAAAACGGCTTTTCTCTAGAGGACGGAATGTGGCTGGTAACAGAGTTTAAGTGGTATGATTTTAAAAAGGGCGAGCGAAGAAACCATGTGAGAATACTTTCTGTAACATATGAGGGCGTGCTTACAGTAACAGACGAGGAACTTCTTAAAGTTGCACTTACTAATGGTATCGGCCGTGAAAAGGCTTATGGTCTTGGAATGCTGACGATCGTCGGAGTAAGATAATGGCACAACAAAATGGGATAGAGAAGCCAGATCTCCAAGCACTGCCCACAATAAGCGACAGAATGACGTTTATTTATCTTGAACATTGCAAGGTAAGCCGTGAAAACGGTGCAGTCACCGCCACAGATCTTGACGGAACAGTGTATATCCCTGCGGCAGCCATAACAGCGCTGCTGTTGGGACCCGGCACTCTTTTCCCCACATACGCGGGGGTGATCACCAGACCAAAGGGCATTCTGACGGAAACTGTTGCTTTCCCCGCATACGCGGGGGTGATCCTGCGTTGTACGATATGGGCAATGGCGTGACACACTTTTCCCCGCATACGCGGAGGTGATTCCAAACACAGTGGCGAAGTCACAGCAGCCAAGTCCTTTTCCCCGCTTACGCGGGGGTGATCCTGACTAATACTTTTAGTACACTAATTAGGTGAGGTATCATTATGAATGAAAAACAGAAATTATATATTGACGAACTGGCAGAAAGCCAAGGGGTAGCATTCTCAATGGCAGTTGAGCAAGATTTTGACCTGTGTTCATTTGCAAATATGTTTATGCTATCAGATGCAAGGAACCATATGGACAACGGTTCTGCATACTGGATGACAATGACACCATATATAATGATTGATAAGCTTAGTATGAACTCTGTAGACAAGGCTACTATGAACTACAGTAAAAAAATGGTTGAGTGGCTTGGTGAATTTTATGCAGGATACCAGTACTATACAAATATACCAAGTTCAAAAATAGTAAAAATCATAACACCGGAATTTATATGTAAAAGGTACAATGTACTGCATGATTTAGATATGGGCGTTGCAGTTAAGAAGTTATCAAAATCATTTGATAAACAGATATAATCATATAAAAATAAGTAACTGGAGGTAGGTAATATGCCATTAAACTTATATATTAAGAAAGAGGACGTTAATAAAACAGGTTTAAAACTAGAGGAAAGAAATGATGCATTCTTCAATTTGCATATAGGTACTACTAAAATATCGGATACAATAAAAAGTCTAATACTGAACATCGATCACTCAACATACTCATCAGGGTCTGATATTAGAACAAAATATGGTAGACTTGTGGACATCAGAAAAATTAGTACTGGCTGTAAAACAGCAATAAATATATACAGTAATCCGGATAAACTGTTCAATTGTGTTGAGGCTGGAGACAATGCACTGAGGTGCATATTGATGTTTAACAGAGGAAACGCATATATGCCATTACTGCCAAGCATCATAAATAATTTTAGTGTTGATGTTTTGCTGCACTATATGGGAAAAAAGATACACTGTACAAATGCATTACAAATACTGGAGGTGCTAGACTAATGGCAAAGCTACTTCATAAGAGGATAAAAGTTACAGACGGAGTATATTCATTCGATTTCTCATTTCACTCACCTGTTACAGTGATATTTGGCAACAGCGGAATAGGTAAGTCTTTGTTTTATGACATATTTTCTACATATTGTTCCAATATTAATGCAAAAGGCGTTGTATTCATAAACAGTTTGACATCTGCTGATATGGTTGAGTCTGCTCTTAAAACAGTTAAAGACAGTCTATTCATAATAGATAATGCAGATATAGTTATGGCGAATAAGACAAGAGATTTTTATGACATGGATAAGAGTAACCAATATATAGTATTTGGCAGAGTGACTGATAGGTATACACTCGATGATAAAAGTGAGGCTACAATAGTTGAACCACAGCTTGGGAAGTTTAACTTAGTCTATCCAAGTTTAAAAGGACGTGAACTATAATTATAAACATACTTATAGAAGGAACAGGCTCTGAAAGAGTATTCTGGAATCAATTACTAAGTCTTGTTGACAGGTCTAAGTTTAGGCTTATACCATATGGTGGTATACGTAATCTAATTACTGTGTACAGTAATAATTATAATGAGCAAGATGTATTCATAATTAGTGCAGATGACCCTGAAGATAATCAAATGGTACATTCTATATTACGAACCTTTAAGGCTGATACATACAGTATAAAAAATGTATTTGTTCTCATTTTACTCACCTGTTACAGTGATATTTGGCAACAGCGGAATAGGTAACTTTTCCCAGCATATGCGGGGATGATCCCTGCTTTGCGGTCTTGAAGTCCTCTTTTTCAAGCTTTTCCCCGCATACGCGGGGCTACACAATTTCCAAAAAAAGCGGTGCTTTGAAAGCACCGCTTTTTTCAAAATATACAGCTAAAACCTATTTTATCCCCTTTACCTTATACCCTGCGTCCGTCACCGCCTTAGAAAGCACCTCGTCAGCCACGTCCTTGTCAAGTGTGATGTAAGCGCACTTGTCCTCAAGGGAAACATCTGCTGTAACGCCGTCTATCGCATTAAGTACCTTCGTTACTGTGCCTGTGCAGTGTGAACACATCATGCCGTCGATCTTCATTACCTTTTTCATTTTTCCGTCCTCCGTTTTAGTATTTATTTTAGCCTTTGCGGCTTTGTTTTCTCTGCCACTTTTAAAAAGATTGAGCCTTAACGCATTGGTCACAACGCAAACTGAGCTTAAACTCATTGCCGCTGCACCGAACATAGGATTGAGCTTCCAGCCAAGCAAGCCGTAGAATACTCCTGCCGCCAGCGGAATACCAAGCGAGTTGTAAATAAGCGCCCAGAAAAGGTTTTCCTTGATGTTCTTCATAACGCTCCTGCTGAGCTTGACAGCCGTAACTGCATCATTCAGATCGCTTTTCATAAGCACGATATCAGCCGACTCGATAGCAATATCCTGTCCTGCACCGATAGCTATTCCAACATCTGCCGTTGTAAGGGCAGGTGCGTCATTTATTCCGTCGCCTATCATGGCTACCTTTTTGCCCTGCTCCTGCAATTCTTTGATTATCGTAGCCTTGTCCTCAGGCATAAGCTGTGATCTTACCTGTGAAATGCCAAGCTTTTTCTGTATTGCTCTAGCTGTTTTCTCGTTGTCCCCTGTGAGCATTACAGTTTCAATGCCTGCCTTTTTGAAGCCCTCTATAGCCTCTGCACTTGTCTCTTTTATCTTGTCTGCAATGAACAGAATGCCTGCAAGCTTGTTGTCGATCGCTACATAAAGTGGTATCTCACCATTGTCAGCGTGAGCATGAGCCGTTTCCTCAGCCACCGATATGTCAACTCCGCTGTTATCCATAAGCCGCTTGTTACCGATAAGAACGTTTCTGCCCTCAACAACAGCCGATATACCGCCGCCTGCTGTTTCTGTGTAGCTTTCAGCAGGGGAGAGTTCAATGCCATTTGTCTTGCAGTGGCCTGTAACAGCCTTTGCAAGTGGGTGTGATGAACCGCTTTCTGCCGAGCCACAAAGCTTTTTAAGCTCTGAAACATCAAAATCACCAAACGCTTGCGCTGAAATAAGCTCAGGCTTGCCTTCTGTGCAAGTTCCTGTTTTGTCAAGAACAACAGTGTCAATGCTGTGAGCAGTTTCAAGGCTTTCAGCGGATTTTATTAGGATACCGAACTGTGCCGCTTTGCCTGTTCCTACCATTATTGCAGTTGGCGTTGCAAGTCCCAATGAGCATGGGCAGGATATAACAAGCACTGATATTGCCATGTTAAGAGCAAATACGAAGCTATAGCCAAGTAGCAGCCATATTACCAGTGAAATAAGAGCTATCGTTATAACTATAGGCACGAACACAGCGCTTATCTTGTCTGCAAGCCTTGCTACAGGCGCTTTTGAAGCGGAAGCGTCTTCGACAAGTGCGATTATCTGTGAAAGTGTTGAGTCTTTAGCTTGCTTCTCACATCTTACCTTAGCAAAACCGCCAGCTGATACGCTTGCACTCATAACTCTGTCACCCACTGCCTTGTCTACAGGTATGCTCTCGCCTGTGAGTGCAGATTGGTCAACAGTGCAGTTTCCGTCGATAAGAACTCCGTCACATGGCACAGACCAGCCAGCTTTGAGCAGGAATACATCTCCCACCATTACGTTTTCCGCAGGAACTTCCACCTCCTCGCTGTCACGGATAACAACTGCCGTCTTAGGCGCAAGGCTAACAAGCTTGTTCACAGCGTCAGCCGTCTTGTTTTTTGAGCGAGCCTCAAGATATTTTCCCACAGTGATAAGTGTGAGTATCATGCCGCATGACTCATAATATAGATTCATCATATACTCATGTGCCGAGCCAAGGTCGCCCCTGCCCATAAAGTAAGCCATTCTATAAGTGCCGTAAACACTGTATATGAATGAAGCCGCCGCACCAAGAGCTATAAGGCTGTCCATGTTAGGGGAGCGGTGGATAAGATTTTTGAAGCCGTTTGAAAAATAGTGAAAGTTTATTGCAATGATAGGCACTGTGAGCAAAAGCTGAGTGATTGCGTATATCATCATGTTTTTGTGCCCTGCAAAAATAGGAGGGATAGGTATGTTCGCCATGTGTCCCATGCAAATATAGAACAGCGGTATCAAAAATCCCACAGACCACCATAGGCGTTCCTTCATCTTTTTACTTTCGTCCTGAGCCGCCGCAACAGGTGATGCAGTTTTGTTTTCTTTGTCGCCTATCTCGCTTGCTCCATATCCTGCACTTTCAACAGCATTTATGACCGCCTGAGCGTTAGTTACGCCCTCGTCAAGATCCACCGTCATTTTGTTTGCAAGCAAGTTCACGTTTACGTCCGTTACGCCATTGACCTTACTCACAGCCTTTTCCACGTGAGCCTGACACGCCGCACAACTCATGCCAGTTACATTGAATTTTAACTTTTTCATAGATATTTGCCTTTCTATTTAAGCTTTTTCATAAGCTCTAATACTTCATCGACAACTTCAGTGTTGCCACTTTGTATCTCCTCTGTCATGCAGGTCTTCATGTGTTCCTGCAAAATAAGATAGCCGAAGCTTTGCATTGCACTTTCAACCGCCGCCACCTGAATGAGTATATCTCCGCAGTAGCGGTTATCGTCAAGCATTTTGATAATGCCGTTTATTTGTCCCGAAACTCTGCTTAGCCTATTCTTTAGCTGTTTTATTTCCTTATCATCACGGGGAGTGTGCTTGTGCCTGCAAGTATCACAGCAGCCGCATGACAGTTCTTTATCATTTCTGTTGTCCATGTTTTTTGCCTCCTCACTAAATCAAATACCCTTATGGGGTATCTTTTGCTGCATATATATTATATACCCCTTATGGGTATTTGTCAACCATTTTTTTTATTTTTTGCACGAAGCAAAAAAATATCCGCCCTCCCAAAAGGAAAGCGGATATCAATTATTTAGTTAGTAGCCGTAATACCCAGTGTCATAGCTGTAGTTGTAAGCATTTTCTTCCTGATACTGCTTGATAGCTTCGTCAATGTTTTTGCAGCTGCCGTAAACGATATACTGAATGAACGCAGAGTTTGCGGCAAAGTCCGGATTAAGCACGTCCATGCTATAGATGACTTCGTTTGTGAAATAGCCGTCAGCAGGTATTCTAAGCTGCTGAATATCATACTTCATATAGTCAAAAGCATTGAGGAGCAGATTTGCGATCTCACCATCAGTAAGGTCTGTGTTTATCTCAGGAAGGACTTTGTTCAGAAGCTTGTCAAGCTGAACAAGACTGAGCTTCTTGGATTCGGTTATGATCTCTGAGATAACACGTCTTTGACGCTCGGTACGCTCATAGTCGGAATTTCCTACATATCTAAGCCTTGCAAACGCAAGTGCCTGATTTCCGTTAAGATGAAGCTTTACCTTATCCTCATCACTCTTGCCCGCAAATATGTCGTTGCTTATATAGTCAGTGCCTTTCTTATTTTTAAGGTATTTGTTCTGTTCAGCCATCGGCTTCTTCATGCCCTCGGCTTCAGCCTTTGACACTTCCATGTCGATACCGCCTACAGTCTCAACTATATCTATAAACGAGTAGAAATTCACTCTTGCGTATCTGTCTATCTGGATACCGAAATAATCCTCAATACACTGTTCAAGATACTCACAGCCACCGTGCCAGTAAGCGCTGTTGAGCCTGTTGCCCTCGTCAAACTGCGCCATGTAAATGTACATATCACGCATAAGTGAGGTCATTGTAATAGTCTTGTTCTTGGTGTTTATGGAAATTATCATCATAACATCAGTATTTCCACGGCTCTCCTCTTCTGTATCACGGATATCCTCACCAATGAGCAGAATGTTCGTTACGTCCTCGCTGGATATCTTGGAGGACTGCTTTTGTAGCTGAGCCTTAAGCTCGTCCTCTTTTTCCTTTGCGTCAAATGTATCCGCCTCACTTGTAAGCTCGCTGGAATTTATAGGCGCTTTGCCTGAATTTATCTTAGTGTCTTTAGTTCTGTCAAGCATTCCTGTGTAGTGGAAAAACAAACCTACGATAATGGCAATTATAATAATGAATACTACAAATATTATTCCAAGAGCAATGCCCGTCTTTTTCTTCTTGCTCCAGCCTTTTTTCTTTTTTGGCGTCTTATCCTGCTTTGGATCAGACTCATGTATCGGATCAGCTTTCTGCTGTTCCTTTGAGGGGATAGGTATGACCCCCGTAGGTCCGTTCGAGTTTGAAGCATCAAGTATCTTTCTATTTTCTATTGCATTGGATATTAGCGACTGTAAATCCTTATCTCCCTGAGTGTTGGAGGTGTTCTTGTTGTCGTTGTCCATAAAATAAACCTCGTTTCCGATTAAAGTCAGCAAGCCGGAAGTCTATAGCTCGTTTAAGCATAACACAATAATAGTATATACTATTTTACCTCAAATTACAACATAAATTTCGTACGAATTTGACTTTAAAATTACATCAATTTTTATAAAATCAAATAAAACCGCTTTAATTTACAACATTTTTACAAGAGATTATTGCAGCTATTTGATAATTTATAAAAAATTCAGAGAAAAATAGAAAAAACACTTGCCTTTTGTATAAAAATTTGTTATGATATTAGTAAGAGCGAAAAGGTGAGTTGTGTCCACATGATCTCACCTGATTTTTTTGTGTTTTATTTTTGATATATGGAGGAGAAATGATATGCCTACAAAATATGTCTTTGTAACAGGCGGTGTAGTATCAGGTCTTGGAAAGGGCATAACCGCTGCGTCACTGGGAAGATTGTTAAAAGCAAGGGGCTACAGCGTTACCATTCAGAAATTTGACCCGTATATAAATGTCGATCCAGGCACAATGTCACCTTATCAGCATGGTGAGGTTTTCGTAACTGACGATGGTGCGGAAACTGACCTTGATCTTGGTCACTATGAGAGATTTATCGACGAAAATCTTTCTATCAATTCAAATGTTACCACAGGTAAGATATACTGGACAGTTCTTAATAAGGAGAGAAGAGGAGATTATCTTGGCGGCACAGTTCAGGTCGTTCCTCATATCACCAACGAGATAAAGGATCGTCTTTACAGAGTAGGCAAATCAACTGACACAGATATAGTTATCACAGAGATCGGCGGAACAGTTGGCGATATCGAGTCCACACCATTCCTTGAAGCTATCAGACAGGCTTCTATCGAGCTTGGAAGAGAAAATTCTGTATTTATACATGTGTGCCTGCTGCCTTATATCTCAGGCTCAAAGGAGCTTAAATCAAAGCCTACACAGCATTCCGTAAAGGAACTGCTTTCTATCGGTATCCAGCCTAATATCCTTGTTCTTCGTTCTGAAATGGAGATACCTGAGGATATGAAGCAGAAGATAGGTCTTTTCTGCAACGTAAGAGCAGAGGACGTTATACAGAATCTTACAGCGCCATCACTTTATGAAGTGCCTCTCTGGCTTGAAAAAGAAGGCCTTGCAGATGTTGTTTGTCATCATCTTAAGCTTGAGTGCAGGCAGCCAGATCTTAAAGAGTGGCAGGAAATGATAGGCAGAGTTCATAGCTGTAACAAGAAAGTAACTATCGGTCTTGTTGGCAAGTATGTTGAGCTTGAGGACGCTTATCTTTCCGTAGCAGAAGCTCTCCGTCACGGCGGTTTTGAGAACAGTGCAGAAGTTGATATCAAGTGGATACAGTCTGAAAATCTCAATGAGAACACTGTAGCTGAAATGCTTCACGGCTGCGACGGCATAATCGTACCGGGCGGCTTTGGTGACAGAGGAATCGAGGGCATGATCGAAGCTATCAAATATGCAAGAGAACATAAGATACCAATGTTCGGTATCTGCCTCGGTATGCAGATGTCTGTTGTTGAGTTCGCAAGACACGTTGCAGGACTGGAAGGGGCAAATTCTTCCGAGTTTGGTGACACTCCATATCCTGTTATAGATATCATGGATTCACAGAAAGATATCACAGAAAAGGGCGGCACGATGCGACTTGGTCTTTATCCATGCAAGCTTGCAGACAATTCAAGATGTGCTGAGATCTATTCAGCACCACAGAATCTTATCCGTGAGCGTCATCGTCACCGTTGGGAGTTCAATAATGAATACAGAAAGCTTCTTGAAGATAAGGGTCTTATGCTTGCAGGCCTTTCACCTGACGAAAAGCTTGTTGAGATAGTAGAGCTTCCAAAGAATGTACACCCATGGTTCGTTGGTGTTCAGTTCCACCCAGAGTTCAAGTCAAGACCAAACAGAGCGCACCCTCTGTTCAGAGATTTCATCAGAGCTTCTATCGAGTATTCTGAGTTTGGCGAGAAAGAATAATCGAGTTTTTCAGGACAGGCATATTTTTGCTTGTCCTATTTTTTGTGCTGCTTTATGCGTTTTTAATGAAATACTGTTGACATTTGCTCGCGATATGGTATAATATATATAAATACTTCGGTATTGATTTTATATAAAGGAGAAAAAACAATGGCTGATTTGAAAGGTACAAAAACTGAGGCAAATCTGTTTGCTGCATTTGCAGGTGAATCACAGGCAAGAAATAAGTATACATATTATGCCAGCAAGGCAAAGAAAGAGGGCTATGTACAGATAGCTAATATCTTTGAGGAAACTGCTGCAAATGAAAAGGAGCACGCAAAAATATGGTTCAAGCTGCTCCATGATGGTATTCCGTCAACTGTGGAAAATCTTAAAGATGCCGCAGAGGGTGAGAACTATGAGTGGACGGATATGTATGCAGGCTTTGCTAAAGAGGCTCGTGAAGAGGGCTTTGAGCATATCGCTATATTGTTTGAAAAAGTTGGCGAGATCGAGAAAGAGCATGAGGAAAGATATAAGAAACTTCTTGCTAACATCGAGGGCGACCTTGTGTTCTCAAAGGACGGCGACTGCGTATGGCAGTGCATAAACTGCGGTCATATCGTTATCGGCAAGAAAGCTCCTGATGTATGTCCTGTCTGTGCACACCCACAGTCATATTTTCAGGTCAAAGCAGATAATTATTAATATCGGTCCTTCTGAGCAGGCTGGCGTGTTTGCGTGTCAGCCTGCTTTTTGGTATGAGCAACTTAAAAAATAACATAAAATATGCTATTATTGTGTTAAGAACAGTATCACATTACGGAATGTGCCTATAATAAAAGAGAGGAGGGCGTCACTATGCTCAAGGATCTTGAGAAACCAATAGAGTATCTAAAAGGCGTTGGCGAAAAGCGTGCCGAATGTTATGAGAAATTAGGCGTAAAGACAGTATATGACCTGCTTTGTCATTATCCGAGAAGTTATATTGACTATACCTCACCTGTTCCCATAGCAGATGCACCAACTAACGAGCCTTGCATAGTAAAGGGCAGAGTAGTTAAAAAGCTCCCAGAAGCCCGTATCAGAAAAGGTCTGTCAGTGTACAAAGTCATTTTTACCGACGACGTCACCGACCTTGTAATAGTTATCTATAACAGCGAGTATATGTATAAACAGCTTGAAGTGGATAAAGAGTATTACCTCTGCGGCAGGATAACAGGAAACCTTGTGCGAAAAGAGATAAATTCTCCTGTGATACTTTCTGCCGATACGGAAGATAAAGTCCAGCCTGTCTATCACCTCACAGAGGGTCTTAGTCAGCAAATGCTCAGAAAAACAGTAAGGCTCGCCCTGAATGTTTTTAATAAGAATATCTATGAGCCGCTGCCAAAAAGCATAATGCAAAGGTATAATTTCTGTTCTCTTGAATATGCTTTGGAGAATATACATTTTCCAAAAGATATGCACACCTGCGAACTTGCGAAAAATCGCCTTGTCTTTGACGAGCTTCTTGTTTTGCAGCTTGGTATGCAGCTTATGAAAAGCCGAAGCCGTGAAAAAAGCGGCTTTGTGCTGAAAACGCAGGATATGGACAGTTTTTATAACGCTCTGCCTTTTATCCTTACAAACAGCCAGCAAACCGCCATAGATGATTGTATCAGAGATATGCAGAAAGAACAGCCTATGAACAGACTCGTTCAGGGCGACGTTGGCTCGGGTAAGACCGCAGTTGCGGCAGGAGCGTCATATTTTGTGTATGAAAATGGCTGTCAGAGCGCACTTATGGCGCCTACTGAGATACTTGCAGAACAGCATTACGAGACACTCAAAGGCTTTCTCGAACCGCTAGGCGTAAAGGTTGCGCTTCTCACAGGCTCTATGACCGCAAAACAGAAAAAGCTTGTGAAAGAGGGGCTTGAAAACGGTGAATACGCCGTTGCAGTGGGAACACACGCTCTTGTTCAGCAGACAACTAAGTTCAAAAAGCTTGCCCTTGTCATAACAGACGAGCAGCACCGCTTTGGCGTTGAACAGCGAGCGGCACTTGCTTCAAAGGGTGAAAATCCCCATAAGCTTGTTATGTCAGCCACACCTATCCCTAGAACTCTTGCCCTTATGATATACGGCGACCTTGATATTTCTGTACTGAAAGAGCTTCCTAAGGGCAGACAGCCCGTTGAAACATATGCCGTTACAGGAAAGCTTCGCGAGCGTGCTTTTAACTATGTAAAAAAATATCTTGACGAGGGAAGACAGGGTTATATAGTCTGTCCAATGATAGAGGAAAGTGATATGGACTTGCAGGACGTTAAGACCTATGCTAAAAAGCTTTCTCAGGGTACGTTTAAAGATTACACTGTGGGACTTCTTCATGGCAGAATGAGCGGCGCTCAGAAAGAACAGGTCATGAACGACTTCAAGGAGCATAAAATAGACCTGCTCGTTTCCACAACAGTTGTGGAAGTAGGAGTTGACGTGCCTAATGCGGCAATAATGGTAATAGAAAATGCTGACAGATTTGGTCTTTCCCAGCTTCACCAGCTTCGTGGTCGTGTGGGAAGAGGTAAATATAAATCAAGTTGTATCCTCATTACAGACAACGTGAATGAGGAAAGCGTGAAAAGGCTTAAAATTTTGGGCAAGACTAACGACGGCTTTAAGATATCTGAGGAAGATCTTAAACTCAGAGGTCCCGGTGACTTTTTCGGAAGCAGACAGCATGGCCTTCCTGCATTGAAGATAGCGGATATGTCACAGGATATGGATATACTAAGAAAAGCACAGGAAGCCGCACAGCTTATCAGAAACGCAGACCCTAAACTTGAGCGTACAGAAAATATATATCTAAGAGAGCTTGTGGATAAACTCTTTGACAAAACTATGTCAGATAATTGAAAGATGTAAAGTCTGGAAACTTTATCGCGCAAGATGAGATGTAAAGCATAAAGACTTTATAAAGCAAAAGAATAAAACGGAGGTAGTTATGGAGGCAATAAAATTTTTAAAGTACATTCTGTCGAGAATTGGGATAATGATCGTTCTTACACTGTTTTCAGCCTTTGCAGGCATTGTGCTGATACCGGCTCTGGTTACGGTCTTTCCGTCAAGCACATCTGCTTTCAAGAGCTTTATGACAAATAGTAATGTAGACTCATTTATAGGCTTTGCGGTCATGCTTATATTTTTCCTAAGACTTTTTTATGACGACGGCAAACGCCATGCCGCATATGAAAATTGGAGCTGGGTCAATATTACAATAGTGTATCTTCTTATGCTTCTAGTGTATTTTATTCCTGCAATATTCAGGGATTCATTCAGTCAGGAGGGCAAGGGAGATATCTTCTATAAGGTGCTTTATTATCCGTGTATATGGCTGAATGAAGGCGTGGGCATGAACTACCTTGTAAGCGTGATAATCGGCATAGGACTTCTTCTTGCAGCGTCCTATTGTTTCTATCTGATAGCTTATAAAGTGTATGTTCATAAGCATCCTGTCATTCTCAAAAGTATGAAATCTTTTAGTGCGGGCAAGACGGATAACAATGTATAAATTGTGTCATTTGAACATAAAGAAGGTTATTTACTATCATAAAACTGTATGAACTCGCTTTAAATGTTAAATATAATTTAAAATGTTAGTTTAATTATTCTATTTGTACAAATTCGATAAATTTGTGAAGATTATTTTGTAAATAAATTAACGCTTAAAAAGCACTCAATCACTTGCGAAAAGATGAAAATAATGTTATAATTATAAAAATGCGTTTTGTGTATTTTTAAAGTTTTTTGTTATGAATGCACAAAATGTATAAATAAGTGGAGGTGTATCTACATATTATGAAGAAATTTTCCTATGTTGCTAAGGATACCTCGGGAAAAACCATAAAGGGTATCTATGAGGCTGAGGATGCACAGGAAGTACTGGACAAGATCCACGAACAAGGTCTTTTCTGTATAAGTTATACAGAAGCATTGGGCAGTGCAGGCAAACAATCTGTGCACAAGTTCAACACTAAGGAACTTGCTTTCTGCTGCCGTCAGCTTGCGGCAATGATGACATCGGGTCTTACCATTGTTAAAGCGCTCGACATTCTCTATAAGGAAGAGGAGAATAAGGGTGCAAAGGATGTTTGGAGAAGCGTTTATGACGATGTTCAGAAAGGTCAGAGCTTTACCGAGGCCCTCGATACAAGAAGAGGAAGCTTTCCGGACTTTTTCATTTCAATGGTAGACGCAGGTGAGACCTCAGGTACGCTTGATATGACAATGCAGCGTCTGAGCGATTATTATGCAAACTCAAACAAGTTGAACAATAAGGTAAAGAGTGCGATGACTTATCCTATCATACTTGGCGTTCTTTGTATCGTCATGGTAATCGGTATGTTTACGTTCATCATGCCTATATTTGCAGGTCTTATGCCAGAGGATCAGATGCCTGCACTTTCTAAGGCTCTCTTCTCATTCAGTGACTTTTTCAAGGCAAAATGGTATATCATTCTTATCGTGGTCGTTGTTTTGATATTCGGTTGGATATACGCCTTGAAAGTACCGTCAGTCAGACTTAAATTTGACTATATCAAGATAAAAATGCCTGCCGCCGGAAAGCTTATGGTAAAGATCTACGAGGGTCGTTTCGCAAGAACTCTTTCATCACTTTATTCAAGCGGTATCCCAATGGTAGAGTGTCTTGAACGTTCGTCAAGAATACTTGGAAATGCTTATGTTGATAAGATGTTCATTCAGGTAGTTGATGAAGTTAAGCAGGGCGCACCGCTTTCAGCGTCACTTGCAAAAACAGAGATATTTGAAGGAATGTTTACTTCCATCATCTATGTCGGTGAGGAATCAGGTGCTCTCGATGAGATCCTTGAGAAAACTGCTGACTACTATGAGGAAGAAGCAGACGCAGCCGTTACAAGACTTGTAGGACTTATGGAACCATTGCTCATCGTATTCATGGGTGTTGCGATCGGTCTTTGCCTTGCGGGTATCTTCCCACTGCTCTACGGTTCATTGTCAGGTCTGGAAAACTAAGGGTCTGCATTTTGTGTTCGTTAATTTTAAATATCTCCTCTCCTTTAAAACGGAGAGGGAAGATATTTGTTTTGAAAAATAATTTAAGAGGTGAAGGAATAAATGCTATCATTTGATATTTCTGATAGACAAATCAACATTGTTAAAGGTGATAACTCCTCTAACAAGATAAGGATCGAGAGATCTTTGCAGGTAGACGTTCCTGAGGATATGATCCTTAACGGTGAGGTCATCAACCTTTCAGGTCTGTCCGAGTTACTGCTCACTCAGATCAAGGCTGAGGATATGATGGATAAGGACGCTATCGTTACTTTTTCATCAAGCAACATCGTATTCAAGGAGCTTGTAGTTCCAAAGGCAAAGGGTAATGAGTTCCTGCTTATGGTACAGAACCATATGAGCCAGGAAATGGGTATCACAGATGAGTATTCTATCTCATATACAGTAGTAGGTGAAGCAGGTGAGGATAATCCTGGCGCAGTGAAGGTACTTGCAACAGCTTGCCCTAGTACGATAGTTGAAAGCTACAGAAAGCTTTATAACATTATGGGCATGAACCTCAGATCTGTTAACATCGGATGTAACTCTATCGCAAGAATCGTTCTTGCTGACAAGTCCAACATGGAGAAAATGCCACTGTTGGTTTGCCAGATCGATAAGAACTTCCTTGGTCTTACACTTTTTGAGAATGGACAGATGGCATTCGCCAGATACGTTCCTATCTCAGAAGATGATTATGATTCTGACGATTATATCACTGAAGCTCTTAACGAGAACATCTTCAGAATGGAGCAGTTCAATAAGGCAAGAGGCGGTTCAGGACTTGAAAATGTTATTCTCTATGGTTTTATCGAGGACTACATCAAACTCGTTGACGCTCTTGACGGTCTTGATATAAAGGCTTCCGTTCTCGGTGTGCCTGCTCAGATCACAGGTTTTGAGAACTTCGAGTTTACAGTATTCGCTAATGCTATCGGTGCTCTCTATAAGAGAAACAAGGCAACAGAGAAGATCAACCTTCTTGAAGTCGATCAGTCCACAGGTAAGGGCGGCAACAGCGGAATGGGTTCGCTGCTCATGACAGGCGGTATCTTCGCTGCGGCAGCCGCAGTGCTTATCGCAGGTGCAACACTTGTTATTAATCTCAGGAAGAGTTCTATCGAGAAAGATATAGACAAGACTAATGATAAGATAGCTGTTTGCAATGAGAAGATCGCCCAGAACCAGATACTTCACAATAAGATGAAGATCATGCAGGATTATTCAAACTATGTTACATCAGCAAATGCAGCTCTTGAAACACTTCCGGTCGTGTCAAGTGAGATGTTTGACGATATCAAGGAAGCTCTTGGCTCTTTCAAGTATGAAGGCTTTACATATAACCTTGAAGCTGGTACAGTAACACTTACTAAGGTTGAGCTTGATGATCAGTCAGATGTAAAAACAGCAATCGATGCCCTTGTAGGTACAGGACTCTTCCAGGAAGATGTAGGATACAACGGATATTCGATCGGTGAAGAAGGCAGCTCAGGCGTAACGCTTGATTCGCTGACACTTTATCTTAAAGAAGAGGGCGAGGGTGAATAATTATGAAGTTGAATTATCGTGATAAAATGATTTTGATAGTAGTATTCGTATTGCTTATAATTGTTGCAGGTTTTATGCTTTTTATTAAGCCTGCCATTGATGAGTGTAGTCAGGCAAGCAGTGATCTGGAATCAGCAAAGGTACAGCTCAGCGAGCTTGAAGATCAGGTAGACAAGGATAAGAACCTTGCCGCTGAGATTCAGACACTTTATACAAGCACCTCACAGGTCGCAGCTAACTTCTATGATTATCAGGTAGCATACAAGGCTACTGATAAGGTTCGTGAGCTTTTTAATGTTGATGATGTAAAGATCAAAAACTCCAATATGACTATTTCATCATACGGCAGCACAGTTCTTTCGCCTTTTGCTTATGAGTCAACAGCAACAGCTACTGATTTTGACACTAAGGTAGATGAATACAATAATGCAAGCACAACTGATTCATCAGCCGCAGACGCTAATGCAGATGCAAATGCAGCTGCAGAAGATCCTAATGCAGCAGCTGGACAGACAATAGGTTACTATAGCCTTAACATTCAGTTCAAAAGCTCACTTTCAGGTTTCAAGAATTTTGCTGATAACCTGACGACGAACAATGAAAAGAGCATGGTGATCGAGAATGTTAACATTGAGAATGTCAATGAGAGCGAGATCTCAGGCTCTATGACACTGAATATGTACGTTCTGAAGAAGCTTGCCGATCCTTCTGCCAGCTAAGAGAAAACTATTTGGTAGGATAAGGAATATTTCTTGTCCTGCCAATTAGTGCTATATAATGATTAAAAATTTTATATAAGTAATCAACTTGTGTAAAATGAAAAAAGTATAGCATAAATGATAATAAAACTAAGAAAGGTGGTTAATATGGAGAATACTCCGAAGAGGAAACAAAGAAACAAACCCGGAGTCGTGCTTTTCACAGCGGTTGCTGTCATGCTCATGCTGTCAATACTTTTGACTGCAACTGTTTCTTTTGTTTCGGTAAATAGGACAAAAACAAATGATAACTATAAGAGCAAACAGGCTTATCTGACAGCTTCATCTACTCTTGAAAGCTTTATTAATCAGATACAAACTGATACTGCTCCAACCAATGACCCTACTGCAAAGGCTCAGCAGAAAAAGGCCATAGATAACCTTAAAAAGCTAGCAAGTGCTAATAGCGGAAAGGGTACAACTACTAATGTCAGCTATAATGGATCAAATGGTAAAAGCGATAATATTGGTACCACAAAGATAACTGTAGCACAGGAGGGTACAAGTGTTGCAAATATCGTTGTTACCTGTGAAACTACTTATCTGGGAAAAACTGAAAAGGTAGCAGCTCATATTTCCACGCAGTCAGTTACAAAGCCTGCCGAATATACAAATACTATCGAGCTTGTTGGTAACGGCGGCGCAGGTTACGATAACCTTAACGTTATCGGTGATATGGCTGGTATCAATAATACCACAGGTAAGGTCTATAGATTTACAAACAATACCAGTATCTATGGTTCTTATCTTATGTATGGTTCTTTGGAGGTTTCAACTCAGCCTCTTATCATGCTCAAGCCTAGTCTTGTAGATGAAAAGCAGGGTTCAACTGTTACAATTTCTGAAAACCTTGATGTTTCAAATGAATTCCGCATCAACTCCACAATGGCAAGAGCAGACGGGTATAACTATGTTAATATCGGTCAGAAGCTTTCCACTTCAAACCATATGGACGTTGGTTCTTCAGGTTTTGATGTCGATTTGTTCTGTTGTGAAGCTAACATTGGCGGAAATGACTATACACAGTATGGTAACTTCTACGTTTATAAGGGCGCAGGTGCTTATAATGGCGATGCAACATTTGGTGCAAATGGTCAGACGATCAATGGCTCTCTCTATGTCGAGGGTGATCTTAATGTCACAAAGTCACTTAAGGTAACAGGCTCTGTTTATGTTACCGGCACTATCACGGGTAAAGATAAGATCGTCTGCCAGGCTTCAAATATTCATGAAGGAGCTGTTCTTAGCAAAGCAGGTCGTGACGCAAAGCCACAGATACCTGTATCTGCTGATGCATATGTATATTATCCGGAAGATTTCTTCATGAGCAATGATACTAATGTGACAACGATCTCTGATGAATATCAGGCTTTCTATGATGGCTCAAACACTAAAACTTTCAATACCTTTGCAAGCGATCCAAGCTATTGGAATAATGTTGACTACACGCTTACTGAGCTAATAGACCTTACAGGAACAGGAGCTAAGACTCCAGTTACAAGCCGCTACAAATTGAGAATAACATCAAGCTGTACATGGGCATCTGATCTTTCGTTCAATGATTATGGCAATGGTTCAAGGATCCTCGTTGATGTTTCTGATTCTTCAGGCGATATTGTTATAAGACTTCAAAATGGTCTTAGTCTTGATTCAAGCTGGTCTCCAACTATAGTTGTCAGAAATCGTTCAACTATAATTGATACAACTACAGGTGACAGAAAATACAACTGCTATTTTGTTTCAGACTCAGGCAGTGCTATTACACTTAATGGTATCGACTCAGTAACAGGCAAGTCCAAGCATTCGGGTTCAAGCGCATGTAACTATAACTTTAGTGGCTTGAAAATATTTGATTATGACACTTATGTTCGTATGTATGACGCTGGTACACTTAATAATACTAAGGGTAATCCTGGTGCTCCACAGAGCAGCTTCGTCCTTAATCCAACATCAGTGGACGTTGCAGGATCTTACAGACCATCAAACAGCAGTATCATTTTCTTATTTGCTCAGAACACAACGCTTAGCGCCACAAACAACAGTTTCTTCCAGGGTTCATTCTACTCACCAGAAGCAATGGTTAATATAGCAACAAGTGGTCTTAGTGGACTTAATGTTACAGACTCAGCAGGCGGAAAAATGACCGTTCAGTGCTGTGCAGTCGGTGTAGTTATCGCAAACAGCTTTGGTAACGCCAATACAGCGTTCTATGTATACACTAAGCCTTCAACTACTTCTGTAATGCAGAATGCTAAGGGCGGTAAGGACGATTCAGCATTCGGATATACTCTTGACAGATATGATCACTATTAATTGAAAGGAGTATACTCATGAAAAAGAACAGCAAAAATAAAAAGGGTATGACTCTTGTAGAGGTCATCATAGCAATGGCACTTTTGTCAGGTATGTCAGCTATGCTTGTTACAGTTGCTGTTGCGGCAAAAAAACAGAATCTGGAAAACTACTACCGCAACAATGAAATGTATACTCAGGCAGTAAATGCCGAGCAGTATAATGATAACAAGACCGTCAATATGAACGAGTTGAAGGTAAACAAGTTTTCTTCAAGCGGCAAAACTACAAATGAGTTTGCCCTTGAGGCAGACTTTGGAAGCGGCATAAAGTTCAATACTACAGCCTATGGTTTTAAAGCAAAGCTTAATAATATTGATGAGGACGCAGGCTATCAGCTTAAATTTCTTCAAGGTAAGGACGTAAACATTACACCTAATCCTGAAAAGAGCGTATATTGGGTAAAATTTTACAACAATTCAGGGGCAGATATGAATTTCTATGCTCTCACTCCTGAGCTTACAGGCGGAAAGTTCTTTGATGTAAATAATAACTCATCAGGAAATTCACTTCTTATCCCTATCGGTGACGGTGGAAATCAGCAGTTTGGCGTTGTGCTTTCAGGCGTAACAGGAAGCGATTATTTCGGCTTCTCACAGTCATCTGATCTTTACAGCAGCACTCCAACGGCCGATGCGGCTGCATTTAAGATCACAGATGCGACCTTTGACCATTATCTTGAAAAAGATGCGTCAGGTAAAGCTACAGGTTATGTAGTTATCCATTATATGGGTGGTTCTGACTACAAAAATCAGGCTGACTATGACGCAGCAATGGCAACACCATAAGGAGGGAGGATCTTGAAAATGAATAAAAACCGCAAGGGTTTTACCCTTGTTGAGCTTATCGTTGTGGTAACGATTTTCGGCGTGATCCTCGGAGCTATCCTTAATATGATCAAACCTGCAAATAACGTTTATCATGACGCTGATGCAACAATGGAAAGCAATATCATAGGTTCAGGTCTTATAGACTATCTTGATGATGAGCTTAGATATTCGACCAATGTTCTTGTGCTTAAAGATTATATTGGTGTGCCTGATGTTTCAACCTCTGGTACTATCGGTGCAAGCGGTGTGACCTATTCAAATTGTATCGTTATTGACAATAATAATCTTCGTGGCTATAGTCTGAAAAACTATTCAGGCAACGACACGGATACAGCCGCAAAGAGAATGGGTGCAAAAGGCTGTATCCTCAATGTAGGTAAGGTAAATACAGAGGGCTTAAACTTTAATAATTCTGCTGTTGCAAGAGGCGTTGATTTTTACGACAATTATAAGTTTGATATCGGTGCAAGTATCAGCAAAATTGAGGAAATGTATACTCTCGACGTTTCTCTTACAGCCTATCAGCCAACATATGAGAACGGAAGCTATACTTTTACGAAAACAAAGTATAAAAAGGACGCAGCAGTAAATCTCACAAATATTAACATAGATGAAGGCGATTCATACAATGTTAATGACTATAAAGATTTCTCTGTAGCTCCTGATTATGTCACATATCCTCGGGCAACCACTGCTCCTGCAGGTTGCACAGCTCAGCAGGAAAAGTATTACAGCCTTGACACTTCAAACACATATACTTATATTTTCTATGATAAGACAACAGTTTCAAGTTCAAAAACATACAGTGTAAAGTTTATCTACTCTGCAAGCGACCCTGATTCAACGCTTCGTGGTAAACAGATAGATACTAAGTCGGTCAAGGCAGGCACACTTTATCAAACGCCGCCAACCATGGCAAAAAGAACAGGCTATGGCACACCTTATTGGGTAGACAGCAAGAATAACGTTGCTGATTTTACAACAGGTATAACAATAAATAAGGATATGGTATTCTCCTGTGTTTATCCGCCTGTTGCACCGAAAGCCCAATTTAATGTAACGTTTGAGAATATCAACGGTTCTACATTTACAACAACAAAAGTCTATGATGGCGACTTTGCAAATGACCCGGGAATTCCAACTGACATGGATACTATAAAACAGGATTTTGTTAAGTGGGTATACAAATCAGATACGTCAAAGGGTCTTACTGATGTTTCTATTACAGATAGCTCAGTTGTTTTCGTTCCGGTTGTACAGAACAAGCATAAGGTTGAGTTCAAATTAAATGGGTCTTTAATAAATGCCTCAACTATTTATGTTTCCGATGGACAGTATGCAAATTATCCAGGAGCTACCCCTGTTTCGTCAGACGCTAATAAGATATTTGGCGGTTGGGTCGTAGAAGGAACAAGCGATGATATATCTACTAAGGTTATAACATCAGATACTGTTTTTGAGGCAACCTTCATTTCAAAACCGACAAATGATTTGTACGTTATCAGCAGTATCGCAAGAAAAATCAATGATGGTGAGATAGACTATGATATAACAATACAGAATAATGGTTCTGATGTTGTAAAGATCTGGTCTTTAAGTGCTAATGTTGGTTTTGCATTTGATCAGATGCAGGCGGATTGGAGATTGAAAATTCCAAATGATAAGGTTTGCGAATTTACAACGAACAACGATTTGAATAACCCATCAAACTGTGTATTTATTCCAGCGGGTGGAACCGTCACAGTTACGTTGTATTTTAAGAAGTACAACGATCCAAAGTATACTGAGGACCTTTCAAAGTATTCACTTAACCCATCTGATATTACAGTATCTAAGGTACAGTAATTCCTTTTCTCAATCAGACCCCTCCACGGGTCTGATTGCTGAAAAAATCCCCTTAACAGAAAACTTCTATTAAGAGGATTTTTTGAGCAAAAAAATTCCGCAGTATCAAACTGCGGAATTTGTGCAATTATCTTATTATCAGCATTGCTTCGTTCATCATCTCGTTAAGACCGGTGAAGCTCATGTACCATGAACCGATCTGCTCTGAGTATAGTGCCGCTACAGCAATTCCTATGGAGAGATATGGACCAAATGCAAATACTGAATCACCGCTGCGGTGCTTCTGGATAAGCCCACCGATCGAACCTGTTATCAGTCCGATAAGAAGAGCTACCAAAGCACCCTGCATTCCGAGAAACAACCCTGCGGCTGCCATGAGATATACATCTCCCATGCCCATTGCTTTCTCATGTGTGATAAGACAAATAATAAGCAAAGGCACGCTCACAATGAAAAATCCGATCAAGTGTGATTTAAGCGTAAGTCCCGTCTGATCTTTGCAGAAGATGTATTCCGCAACACCAAGCAAACCTATGAATATCACAACATATGTGTTGATAAGCTGAGTGTCCCAGTCCATGAAGAATACAACGATAAGAGCAGAGAATAACAGACAGACAAGTGCTGCACGAAGCGGATTGAAAATTCCATTAAAATGGTAGAATACCCATAAGTAGAGCAGTGCGTTCAGCGTTTCAACTATAGTGTATCTTGCCGATATCTTTGCACCGCAGCTTCGACACTTTCCACGAAGTATGCACCAGCTTACTATCGGTATCAGGTCACGCCGTTTGATCGGCTCTCCGCAGGTCATACAGTGAGAATTTCGCTTGATAAGACTCTCATTTTTCGGCAATCGGTATATGCAGACGTTAAGAAAACTGCCTATGCACGCTCCGAAAATGAACACAAATACATAAATGATTATGTATGATAAGGTTAAATTATCCACAGTGATCCTCCTTTGGATTCATTAGTTAATACATTAATTTTATCATACTTTCATGAAGATTACAATAGATAATATGATTTTTTTGCGGTTTTTGCACCGCAGCAGACGTTTCCGCAGCGTCGGATCCCTAAATCAATGCGGAGGATTGGAGTAATATATATGAGAAACGGCCCTATCGGTCAGTATCTGGTACAGAAAGGTCTTATAACTGAAGAACAGCTTCAGGAAGTCCTTGCCAAACAGAAGGAGCAAAAGGGAAGACTTTTTGGTGATGTCATTATTGACATGAAGCTCGTTACCGATGTTCAGTTCTGTCAGGTTCTTGCCGAGCGACTGAATGTGTCCTATATCGACCTTGATAATACTGAGCTTATGCCTGATATAGTCAAGAAGATACCTGAGGCAACTGCAAGAAAGTATAACGTCATCGCAGTCAGCAAAATAGGCAAGCGTATGACCGTTGCAACTAATGACCCTATCAACTTCTATATTTTCGAGGATCTCCGTGTTATCACAGGCTGCAGCATAACACCTGTTCTTGCCACAAAGTCATCTATCAACCGTGCTATCGGTAAGATGTACTCAGAAGGTCAGGTTAACTCCGTTGTTGACGAAGCTACAAAGCAAAAAGAGGAAGAGCTTAACCTTGAAGAACTCAAGGATATCTCCGAGGAGAGAATCGAGAACGCTCCTATCGTTAAACTTGCTACCGCTATCGTCGAGAACGCCCAGCGTCAGGACGCAACGGATATACATATCGAGCCATTCAAGGATAAAACCGTTATCCGTATCCGTGTAAACGGCGACCTTATCGAGCTTATGACTCTTTCCGCCGCACTTCATACTTCGCTTGTTACCCGTTTCAAGATCTTGAGCGGCATGAATATCGCCGAAAAGCGTATCCCGCAGGACGGCCGTATGTCACAGGTCGTTGACGGCACGACTCTTGACCTCCGTGTATCTAACCTTCCAATGGTATACGGCGAAAAAGTCGTTCTCCGTATCCTCGCAACAGGCGATATGTCACTTAGAAAAATTACCGACCTCGGTATGACCGAGTATAACTATAAGAGATTTGAGTCTTGCCTTAAAGTGCCACAGGGTGTTGTCCTTGTAACAGGCCCTACAGGTTCAGGTAAATCTACCACACTTTACGCCGCACTTGGCGAAATATCTAAACCAAGCAACAACGTTATCACTGTCGAAGACCCAGTCGAGAAAAAGATCGACGGCATAAACCAGTGCCAGATAAACGAAAAGGCAGGTATGACATTCGGTGCAGCCCTTCGTTCTATCCTCCGTCAGGACCCTGACATCATAATGGTCGGAGAAATGCGTGATGCTGAAACTGCTGAGATCGCTATCCGTGCCGCTATTACAGGACACCTTGTTCTGTCAACACTTCATACCAATGACGCCGCTTCTACTGTAACAAGACTTGTGGATATGGGCGTTGAGGCATACATGGTCGCAACCTCACTTATCGGTATCGTTGCTCAGCGTCTTACAAAGGTGCTTTGCCCTGAGTGCAAAAAGCCTAGAATGTCAACTGAGGAAGAAAACGAGCTTATGGGTCTTGACCATTCAGTGCAGGTGTACGACCCATGTGGCTGTCCAAAGTGCAATAACACAGGATATAAGGGAAGAACCGCTATCCATGAGATCCTTCTCGCAACACCGTCTATGCAGGCTCTTATCACAAGGGGAGCAAAAGCTGACGAAATTCAGGAGCTTGCAAAGAAAGAGGGCTGTCACCTGCTTCGTGACAACGTTTCAGAGCTTGTTCAGCAAGGCAAGACCTCAATGGACGAACTTATCCGTGTAACATATGCTGTATAAAAAAGAAATATATGGAGGTAAATTCTAATGGCAATCGACATTAACAAAATTCTTGATGAAGCAAGAGCCCTTGGCTGTTCCGACCTGCACTTCACCGTAGGTATTCCGCCGATAGTTAGACAGGGCGGTAACTTGAGAAAGCTTTCCTCATATCCTGATATGACCGAGATCGAAATTCTCAAAATATGCGAGGATATGTGTACAGATAAGCAGCGTCAGTCTATCAAAGACCATATTGATACCGACTTTACATATGTATCATCAAGAGGTTTCCGTCACCGTGTAAACGTGTATCGTCAGAGAGGAAACACGGCAATCGCTCTCCGTCTTTTGAGAAACGATATCCCGACCCTTACCGATCTTGACCTGCCACCTATCCTTGCAGAGTTCTCAATGAGACCTCGTGGACTTGTGCTTGTAACAGGCCCTACCGGTTCAGGTAAGTCAACAACTCTTGCCGCAATGATCGACCATGTAAATATCCATAAATCAGCACATATAATCACTATCGAAGACCCTATCGAGTATATGCACGCTCATAAGAGATGTATGGTAAACCAGAGAGAGATCGGACCTGACGTACCGAGCTTCTCACTTGCCCTCCGTGCAGCCCTCCGTGAGGACCCGGACATTATCCTCGTAGGAGAAATGCGTGACTTCGAGACTATCGAAGCTGCTGTTACCGCCGCTGAAACAGGACACCTTGTTATGAGTACACTTCATACAACGTCCGCACCGTCAACTATCGACCGTATCATCGACGTTTTCCCTGCTCACCAGCAGCATCAGATCAGAACTCAGCTTGCTTCCGTTCTTGTAGGTATCTGTACTCAGACACTTTGCCGTACATTCGACGGCACAAGCCGTGTAGCTTGCTGTGAGATTCTTAATGCAACAGACTCTATCAAAGCTATGATCCGTGACGATAAGGTGCATCTTATCGGTTCAGCTATGCAGACAGGTAAAGCAACAGGAATGCAGACCATGGATCAGGAGCTTGCAAAGCTCGTTCGTTCGAGAACGATCTCCATGGACGTTGCGCTTGAAAAGTGCGTAAACCCACAGGATCTCAAGAGATTTATCGCAGGCGGAGCTTAAATTACAATATTAATAATAAAGAGCGTTTTTACCGAGAAAGTAAAAACGCTCTTTTTGTTTACCTTTTTGTCAGCCCTTGACCTCGTTATCCTTGTGCCAAACATTGTTGTAAAGAAAAACAAGCACGGCCATTGCAATGATAATGAAATATCCAAGAAAGCTCCAGCCGTCAGGAATGTCGCCAAATAGGAAATACCCAAGGATAGTTGTGAATATCAACTGCGAGTAATCATAAACTGATATCTCCCTTGCAGGAGCGTGAGTGTAAGCCGCAGTTATAGCGAACTGTCCGCCTGCCGCACCTGCGCCAGCTCCCAATAAACAAAGTATTTGGAAAATCGTCATAGGGTGGAAATCGAATATTAGAAACGGCAGCGTGAATAAGCAGGAAAATCCCGAGAAGTATGCAACTATCACCGCACCATTTACTCCATGCTGTCCTAAGTATCTTACGCAAGCGTAAGCAAGTCCCGCTCCCATTCCTCCTAGAAAACCGATAAAGGCAGGGAAGAAGTCCACATTCTGAAAACTCGGCTTGATGATAAACAAGCTTCCTATAAATGCACAAATTACAGTGAAACCCTGAAAGAAAGTCAGCCGCTCTTTAAGGAAAATAAAAGAGAAAATGATAACAAAAAACGGTGACATTTTGTTTAGCATGGAAGCGTCCGACAGCACAAGATGATCTATGGCATAAAAGTTTCCAAGCATTCCTAGCGTGCCAGCAAGCGCCCTCACAAAAATGACCGCATTGTTCTTTTTGCCCTCAATGTGAAAGCGTATGTGATTTTTCTTTAGCACGCCGATAGCGAAAAACAACGCCACAAAGTTTCTGAAAAAAGTCTTTTGCACCGTCGGCAAATCTCCTGAAAGCCGCACAAATGCGAACATGAATGCAAACGAAAAAGCCGACAGAATAATGTAAATTATAGCCTTGTATTTACTTTTCACCGCTGTCGCCCCCATTCATGTGAAGGTGTTCACGCCGCAGCTCTTTTATAAGCTCGCCCACATTCCACTTTTGATTATGCACTGTGACCATTGCTTTTAACTTCACCGTAGCTTCTTTTTCCCTGAGCTTTTTCAGTATAGGGTCAAGGCTCCTGCCGTCAATGCCTGAAAAAATAAGGCACTCGTCCGTGATGTCCTCGCCCTCTTTTTCAGACCTAACAAAGCCCTTGAAACCGCAAAGATATCCCACCTGCTGTCCCATTATCTCATTGTCAAAGAAAACAGCCTCCGCATTTTCGCTTTTAGCAATATCTTCAATAATATCACGCTTTTGCGAACTGATATTTATGCCGATTATCTTTTTCGGTATAACACTTCTTATTCTTGACTTCATAAAATTACTCCTCAAATCGTACTATCTATATTATACCCCGATCTCATATTTTCTTCAAGAGCAAATATACAGAATTTTTACCCTCATTTGCCCCGATTTTATGTGTGAACGCAAAAAAAATCGCCCCGATCTCTCGGAGCGATAGTTTTATTTAGCGATCAAAGTTCAATAATTACCTTGCCACTGAAGTTAGGAGCAATTTCAACAGTCTTGTCTGTGTTAGCCACAGCGATCTTGAAGCTTGCCTTTGTGTCAGTGTATTCGCACTCGATCTTGTTGCCATGTCTTGTAGCTGTCAGTTCGAATACCTTGTTTGCCTCAGTGTCATAAATAGGGCAAACTGCACTCTTGCCGTCCTCAAGCTCGTAGATAGTGAATGTTGTACCCTCAAGATAATCATACTCTATCTGTCTTTCAAAGTTGCCGTATGCAATAATGCTGTTTGGCTTAGCAAGAGCAGGTATCTCAAAGTATGAGCATTTGTGCTTATACCACTTGCCGCCCTCAAGAACCTTGCCAGTGATGATATCTGTCCACTTGCCCTCCGGTACATAGTATTCGGCGATACCCTCGTCATTAAGGATAGGAGCAACAAGAATGTTGTCACCGAACATATACTGTCTGTCAAGCGTCAGGCAAGTTGGGTCGTCAGCAAAGTCGATGACCATTGCTCTCATTACAGGTACGCCGACCTCGTGTGTCTTGATAGCCTGAGCCCACAGATAAGGCATGAGCTTGCCCTTGAGCTTTGTGAAGAAGCGCAGAACGTCGCAGGATTCCTCATCAAAAAGCCATGGCACTCTGTATGACTGGTTACCATGCAGTCTTGAATGTGATGAGAACATACCGAACGCAGCCCATCTTTTGTAAATGTCAGGTGTAGCAGTAGCTTCAAAGCCTGCCATGTCATGTGAAGTGTAGCCGAAGCCTGAGATACAAAGTGACAGACAGCCTCTTACTACCTCAGCCATTGAGTTGTAGTTTCCTGAGCAATCTCCGCCCCAGTGAACAGGGAATTTCTGACCGCCTGCTGTAGCAGAACGTGCGAACAGGCAAGCCTTGTTTTCTCCAAAATATTCTTTCAGTACATTGAATACGCACTCATTATAAAGATATGTGTAGAAGTTGTGCATCTTGATAGGGTCAGAGCCGTCATAGTAAACAACATCTCTTGTAGGTATTCTCTCACCAAAGTCTGTCTTGAATGTGTCAACACCCATTTCGCAGAGCTTTCTCAGATATCCTGCATACCACTTGCAAGCCTCAGGGTTAGTGAAGTCAACAATAGCCATACCAGGCTGCCACTCGTCGCACTGGAATACAGAGCCGTCAGTTTTCTTGATGAAGTAGCCGTTCTTCATACCCTCGTCAAAGAGCTTTGAACGCTGACCAACATATGGGTTGATCCATACGCAAGTTTTCAGACCCTTGTTTTCATGCAATCTCTTGAGCATTGCAGGTGGATCAGGGAACTGTGACTTGTCCCACTCAAAGTTACACCACTCAAAGCCCTTCATCCAGAAGCAGTCAAAGTGGAATACCTGAAGAGGAATATCTCTCTCAGCCATGCCATCTATAAATGATGTGATAGTCTCCTCATCATATGTTGTTGTAAATGAAGTTGTGAGCCACAGACCAAATGAGAATGCAGGCGGCAGTGAAGGCTTGCCTGTAAGGTCAGTGTAGCCCTTGAGTACGTCAGTGAGGTTAGCACCGCCGAATACATAGTATTCAAGGCTCTCACCTGGAACTGTCATGGATACCTTAGAAACAGTGTCAGAGCAAACCTCATATGAAACCTTGTCAGTGCTGTTTACAAATACGCCGTAGCCCTTTGAAGAAAGATAGAATGGGATAGACTTGTAAGATTGATCGGAACAAGTGCCTCCGTCAGCGTTCCATATCTCAACGTTCTGACCATTCTTTGTGAATGTTGTGAATTTCTCGCCGAAGCCGTAGAAATATTCGCCAACAGAAGTGTCGAACTGCTCTCTGATGTATGTTCTTGTAGGATCGGCAGGGTAGCTCCAGAATGTGTCGTCAAGCTGTGTCTGAAGTCTTGCCTGCTGCTTGTAAGCATTCTCAAAAATAACGCCTGTCGATCTCCAGCCACCACTTGTGAGTTTCTTATCCTTATAATAGTATGTGAAGCTCCAGTTTTCCTTAGAAACAACGAGCTTTGTGTCGCCTGTAACAAGTACGGCTTCCTTGTCTGTAACAGTTACCTGTGGCTTGAAGCCCTTGTCCTCGAGAACAAAGTGCGGACCATTGTCAACATGACCCTTGTGATGTGTGATGCTTACCTTTACGCAGTTCTCCTGAGTTGAAGTGTAAGCGATCTCAAGGTTAGCACTTCCGAGCATCATAGCTCTGTTGTATACAACGAAAGGTGTTGCCACAACGAGGAATCCGTTTTCGATCTCTTCGATCTCGAAAGCCTGATTTGCATAGTTTACTTCGTAGCCTCTCTGGTTGAGCCAGAAACCGTCAGCAAATTTCATGTAATAAACCCTCCTGTAAATTTAAAATAGTTTTCAGAATATAAAAAAATGAAAATTTTATCGGGAAGTCCGTTTCTCCCCCTTTATGTATATTTTATAGCATATTTGCCTAAATTGCAATAGTAAAAAAGTGATATGTGCAAGTATTTTAATGGATTGAGCATATTTTAGTGTAAACATTTCATGAATTGATATTTACATTATATAAATTTATTAAGATATATGTAAACCTTTACACAATACCCCAAAAAAAGCGGACGGCATAAAAGTCGTCCGCAGAAACATCATATTCTTAATCAACTTTGCAAACGGGACGTCGAGGGCGCCGTCCCCTACATATTGCCCCGACTACTCAATACTAAGAAACTCATCAGGTATGTAAGACAAGCATTGCTCAACGCTCTCACGAGTGAAGCCCTCAACATAATTCTTGGCAAACAGCTCGTCAGTGTATTCCGCATAAGGATAAACAGTGCAGTTGTACCAATCGCCATAGTATGAATCACCCTCAAAGTGCGATATTATCGGTATCGCCTTAACGTTCTCGAATGTCACCTCATTGGTGTCAGGGTCTTTAACAACATTGAGCTTGCCAATAAGTCCCACAAGCGACTTTGTGTCATACATAGTGGAAATAAAGTTGCCCAAACCGTAGTAAACGAACGCCTGTCCGCCCTCAGGCTTGTCAAGATATCCGCAAGTGCTGATAGTGTGCGCCTGCGTGCCGATAATAAGGTCAGCACCCCACTCCACAAGCTTAGGCGTTATCTCTGTCTGCTGTTCGTTAAGCTCGTTCTGTATCTCTGTGCCGTAATGACATGAAACCACAACAACGTCCGCCATTTTGTCAGCCTCTTCTATCTGAGCCTTTATCTTGTCCTCTTCATCAAGATATATAACCTGAGCACCGTCACCGCTGAGATAATTACCATTTGTGTGCTCCATGTATCCCAGAAAAGCGAACTTTATTCCGTTGACTTCCATGGTCTTGATAGTGTCAGCGTCCTCCTGCGAACGATAAGCACCGTAGTGTACAACGTCCTTAGTGTCCCAGTAATCAAGAGAGCTTATAAGCCCCGATTCCCCCTGATCGAGAACGTGATTGTTTGACATAGAAACCACATTGAACCCCATGTCAACTATTTTGTCGCCCACAGCCGTTGGTGATGCGAACATAGGATAGCTTTGTGGCTCAACGCTGTCTGTAACAAGCGTTTCCTGATTGATTATAGCCACATCAGTGCCTTCTATGTACTTTGTAACGTGTTCATAAGCCTGCGTGAAATCATATTTTTCACCACCGCCAAGTTTTAGCGCCTCATTATAAATGTTGTCGTGTATAAGGTTGTCGCCCACGCAAACCAGCGAGCAGGTGTAGCTTGGCTGTTCCTTTTCTTCTTCATTCACCTCGACCTCTTTTTTACTGGAGCTGTCCTCAGTTTTTTTGACTTCCGCTTTGCTCTCGGTTTCGGTCACTGTCAAAGCGTTTCCGTCAAGCTTGCTTGCGTCAAGCTTACCGCATGATACAGCACTCATCGACAACATCGCCGAAAGAGCCACTACTGTGATCTTATTGTATAAAAGTCTGTACTTCATATAAATTCCTCTCATAACATCTTAAAAAAATACAAATTTACTTATAGTTTAATTTTAACACATTTTCAAATAATAATCAAGTCAAATTTTCAAAATGTCGAATGCTTTATGTTGACCTATATATTATAATGTATTATAATAAAAATATAACAATTTGTACAAATATTTGTTTATGTGTACAAAAATTTTCCCCACAAGTATTAAATTGTATGGTATAATAAAAACATAGATAAACTTATATATCTAAAAGGAGGAATGACCATGAAATATTACGCACACACCCGTGAGGACGGTGAAAGGCAAACTGTAAAAGCCCACCTCACAGGAGTAAGTGAAAAAGCAGAAAAATTTTCAGTAGATCTTTTGAAACCCCTTGCGAAAAAAGCGAGCCTGTATCACGATATAGGTAAGTATGCTCTTAACTTTCAAAAACGGCTTGATAATGACAAAGTAAAATTCAGCCATGCCGCCTGCGGAGCGCTGGAGTATAAAAAGCTTGCAGATAAAAACGACTGTTTCGCACCCCTTATGGAGTATTGCATCGCAGGACACCACACAGGACTTATGGACGGCGGCACAGTCGCAGACAATTCTGACAGCCCGACCCTCAGCGGCACTTTAAAAAGAGAAAATGAATACACGGGCGAAAGTGACTACAGCGCATACGCCACTGAAATAGAATTTGCCACCCTAACTCAGGAAGAAAGAACGCCGCTGTACAATGAACTGCTTTCTGCAAAAGACCCCACCGAGCTTATCGAGCGTTACGCCTTTTTCACCAAGTACGTGTTCTCTTGCCTGACAGACGCAGATTTTCTCGATACTGAAATATTTTGCAATAAAAATGTTGAACGTGGCATGAGCGGCGATTTTAAAATGGCGCTTGATAAACTGAACAGAGAATTAAGCGATATGCCGTCAAATACTCCATTAAGGCAAGCAAGAAGCCGTATTCAGCAACAAGCTTTTGATAATTCGGTCAATAAAAGTCATATTTCAATTCTTGATATGCCAACAGGTAGCGGAAAAACCTTATGTAGTTTGAAACTAGCCTTAGAAAGCGGAAAGAAGAGAATCATATACGTCATACCTTACACAAGTATAATAGAACAGACCGCTAATAAGTTTGAAAAAATGTTCGGCGACGTTCTCCCTGTCTTACAGCATCATTCAAATTATTCCTATGACGGCAACACAGAGGAAGAAAAGAAAACGGCTGAAAAGCTCAAAAGGACCTGCGAAAATTGGGACGCACCACTTATAATCACCACAAGCGTGCAATTTTTCCAATCCATATACCATTATAAAGGCTCGGCATTGCGAAAGCTCCACAATCTCCGTGACAGTGTGATAGTTTTTGATGAAATACACCTTATTCCAACAGAACTTCTTCGCCCCTGCCTTAAAGCTGTGGGCTATATAACCAAGTATCTTAACAGCGAAGCCCTTTTTCTCTCCGCCACAATGCCCGATTATTCTAAGCTTTTTGATAAGTTCCTGCCAGATGTGAACTATAATAAGCTTGTTACCGACCGAACCAATTTTAAGTATTTCAAGAAATGCGAATATAAAGACATGGGCAGAACCACTCTTGAAACCATTGCAGAAAATGCCTCTCGGTGTAAAAATGCCCTGATCGTTGTGAATACCAAGAAAACAGCAGCAGAGCTTTACAACCTTGTTCAAGGTGAAAAATATCACCTTTCCGCCAATATGACCCCAGCCCACAGAAGCCGTGTCATAGAAGTAGTAAGAAATAAGCTTGAAAATGGCGAGCATATCACAGTAGTTTCAACTTCACTTGTAGAAGCAGGCGTTGACCTTGACTTTAACACAGTTTTCCGCCAGCTTTCAGGATTAGACAGTATTTTGCAGGCAGGGGGCAGATGTAATCGTGAGGGTAAAGATGCCAAGGGCTATGTGTACGTTTTTGACATTGACGAAACATACCGCAAGGGAAGCGACCTTGCCATGCGAATTAACAAGACTAAAGGTTTACTGGAAAAGTACCAAGACATAACTTCCTATGATTGTATTAAAGAATATTACGACGGCATTTTCGACTTCAACCAAAGTCGTATAGCTGAAAACTCTATTGCGAAATATAACGAACAAAGCAACTCATTCGACCGCCAAGGCTTGATGTCACCATATAGCATACCATTCCGAAGCTACGCAATGCAGTTTGAATACATCTCCGCCGACACTATCTCTATCGTTATCGACGATCCTAACGACCAGACTTGCCATGAACTTGTTGAAACCTTGCGTAATTGTGATATGTCAGTAAGAAGAGCATTGCAGAAATATTCAGTGTCCGTCTATATGAACGTTTTCAAAGATCTCTATTCACAGGGTGTGCTTAACGATCACGGCACAGGTATATTCATTCTTGAAAATCAGAGCTATTATAATAATGAAACAGGTCTGACCACCGAAGCCGCAATGCAGGATTATTTTATCTAAAACAAATGGCAGGCTGTCACCAAGACAGTCTGCCGCTTGCTGCATTCCATATCGTACCGAATACGAATATTTTTCAACTCACATATGCGTAAAGCATAGACAAATATATTATACAAACATTAGTTTAAAAAGTCAACTTTTTTATACCACAAACCATTGAACGTGGAATTGTGAAATATGCCGAAAATCCGACACTTTTTTTATACATGAAAACTATTGACATTTTATTCATAATGGAGTATCATATATGTAGAGCAAAAAACAATGTACCTAATACTAATATAAGTTTAAAAGGAGTGATGTAAAAATGAGCTATGGTTTTAAGATCATCGTGACAGGTGACTATGCTTGCTTCTCAAGACCAGAAATGAAAGTTGAGCGAGTAAGTTACGACGTACCCACACCAAGCGCACTGGAGGGACTTATCAAATCAGTATATTGGAAGCCTGCCGTGCGCTATCAGATAAACAAAATAGTGGTGTTCAACCCTATCGAGTTTACCAATATCCGACGAAACGAGGTCAAAGATAAGCTGCTGTTATCATCGGTGAAACAGCAGATGAAAGGCGGAGGCTTGGCAGATATGTACACCTCGGAGATACGAAGTCAGCGAGCGGCAATGGTGCTGAAAAATGTGAAATACGGGATAGAGTTCAGCTTTGAACGTACCTATCTTAAATCAGACCACCCCGACGAATCTGATGAGAAGCATTATAACATAATGCTCAGACGTCTCAGAAACGGCCAGCACTTCAGACAGCCTTGTCTTGGCTGCCGAGAATTTGCGGTAAAAAGTATCGAGCTTGTTGACGACTTTGATCTTACACAGATAGCACCGCAAAATATGGGTGATAAAGACCTTGGCTTTATGCTTTACGGCATGAAGTTTGAGGACGGAGGCAAGCCTGTCAATGATGATTGGAATGACCCTAAGTTCTCTGACAAGGCCGACGCAGTTTTCTACCGTCCGCATATGATAGACGGTGTTATCGATGTTGCAAAATACAGGGAGGAGATTAAATGCTGATTAAAGCCTTGTGCGATTACAGTGCTTTGCAGGAGAATAAAACTCCTGCAGGCTATTGTAAGCAAGCCATACACTTTGAAATTCTTCTTACCCCCGAGGGCAAGATAGCTGCGATAAATGATGTAAAAGAGCCGAAGATCATTAATTTGAAGAATGGCAAAACTAAAACGAATTACGTTCCGATAACGGAACAGCTTCCTGTAAGAACGCAGAAACCGGGCATAGACAAAAACACGATCGAACACAGACCACTCTACATATTCGGTCTGAACTATGATAAAGGAACTTTGACCCCTACAGACGCTACCAACAAAGCAGTAAAATCACACAAATGCTTTTGCGAATGGAATGAGAAGTTCTTTGAGAATATTGACTCACCTATTTGCAAAGCCTATCTTAATTTTATCCGTACATGGGAACCTGAGCAGGAGACCCAAAACCCACACCTTCTTGCCCTAGGCAAGGAGTATTCAAGCTCCTACTATGAGTTTGGACTTGACGGCTCTCCTGAAATAAAACTTCACAATGACAGCAAATTCAAAGCCGCCTATGAGGATTATCTCGCCCAGCTTAACGCCGACAGCGACAGTGACGATACCGAACTATCCACCTGCTCCATTCTTGGTGAGAAGCTCCCGCAAGCCCGTATCCATGATAAAATAAAGGGTATCAAAGGTGGAATGTCCTCAGGCTGTGTCCTCGTTGGCATGAAAGAATCTGCCTTTGAGTCCTATGGCAAGAAACAGTCATACAACAGTAATGTTTCTGAGAAAGCCATGAAAATGTATACCTCTGCGTTTAATTCTCTACTTGTTGACAGAAGCCATTACAAGACTTTTGACGATATGACAATAGTCTATTTCGCAATGAAGAAGAATGATGCAGAAGAATGCAATATGTTTGCCGGTATGTTCAGCGGATTTGAGGACGAATTAAATAAAATCGTTGTGACCGAAGCCGACCGAAACATAAACACTGTCATGACCCAGCTTAAACAGGGCAGGACAGCCGATATGCCTTATGACCCTAACGTAGAATTTTACGTTGCAGGCTTTACCCCAAACAGTTCAAGAATATCCCAGAAGTTCATCTTCCACGATAAGTTCGGCAGGATATTTGACAATGTACTCAAACATCAGCAGGATATTTCATTTACTGAGGGTCAGCATCAAGTAAGCATTGAGCGTATCAAGCGTGAGCTTATCTCACCAAAATCGTCTAAAGAAAAAGTTCCGTCACCTCTCACCGCTGCACTTTTTGAAGCAATACTCAAAGGCACAAGATACCCTGACGAACTGCTTTCCACAGTAATAACAAGGGTCAAGACCGACAGCAACGAAGATAACAACCATTTTATAAAAATCAATGACGTAAGGGCAGGCTTGATAAGGGGCTGCATAAATCGTAAATATAATAAGGAGGTAATAAAAATGTCACCAGAACTTGACAACAAAAATCCAGCCACTCTCTGCGGTGCGCTTTTTGCAGTGCTTGAGAAGATACAGCAGGATACTTCGGAAGGAACACTTAATACGACAATAGTTGATTCGTATTTTTCATCAGCTTGTTCAAGACCTGTAACAGTGTTTCCACATCTTGTTGATTTATCTTTTAAACATTTAAAAAAATATAAGAGCATAGAGTTACGCAACTATTATAAAAATCTTATCCTTGATATAATAGCTGATTTGGAGGAAAAATTTCCTCATACCCTTTCTAATGACGAACAAGGAATGTTTATCATAGCCTATGCCAAGCAGAATAGAAAGCTTTATACCAAAAAATCAAAAGATAAGCCAGCAGAAAATTCTGAAGTTAAACCCGAAGCAAAATCAGAAGAATAAAGAAAGGACGAAATATTATGGAAAATGTGATCAAGAACAGATATGAATTTGTAATGCTTTTTGACGTTGAGAACGGCAACCCAAACGGCGACCCTGACGCAGGCAATATGCCTAGAACAGACCCCGAAACAAGCCTCGGAATCGTTACAGACGTGTGCCTTAAAAGAAAGATAAGAAACTTTGTGGAGCTTACCAAAGAGGGCGAAGCAGGCTACAATATCCTCATCAAGGCAGACAAAGCCCTCAATACAAAGTTCACTGAAGCTTATAATACCCTTGGCCTTGCCACAAAGCAGAAAGGCAAGAATCCTGATGACGTTAAGCAGGCTCGTGACTATATCTGTCAGAACTACTTTGACGTAAGAACTTTCGGTGCAGTAATGAGTACAGGCGACGATCCATGCGGCATTGTAAGAGGGCCTGTCCAGCTCAATTTTGCAAGAAGTATCGACCCTGTTTTTGCTCAGGATATCACAATCACAAGACAAGCAAGAACAACTGAGGACAGACAGCAGAGCGGTGAGACCGAAATGGGTAAAAAGAGCATAATCCCATATGCTCTCTATCGTGGCGAGGGCTATGTTTCCGCAATGCTCGCTCAGAAGATAACAGGCTTTAGCGAGGACGACCTTGAGCTTCTTTGGACATCTATCATCAATATGTTCGAGCATGACAGAAGCGCCGCAAGAGGAAAGCTCTGTATGCGTAAGCTTATCGTGTTCAAGCATGACTCCGCCCTGGGCAATGCCCCTGCACATATCCTCTTTGACAAGGTGTCAGTTAAGCTCAAAGACGGCGTGACAACTCCAAGACATTACTCAGACTATGATATCTCCATAGATAAGGATATGCCTGATGGCGTTACCCTTATTGAAAAGCTCTGATGAGCGAAGATGTAACTATCAATATCCGTGACATACAGCATTATATGTATTGTCCACGCAGGTTTGCTCTTTTAGAAGTTAATGACGACTGGGCTGAAAACGCCTTTGTCGTCAAAGCAAACCTCCTCCATGAGAACGTCCACAGCGGCGAGCGCAACTTTGAAAATAAGCATAAGATCGTCCGAAGTGACGTGTCAGTGTATAATGATGACCCTAAGTACAATATTTTCGGAGTTGTAGATTGTATCGAGTTCGTCCGTGACAAATGCGGCGATTATATAGATACCCTGGACGGCACATTCCGTGTGGAAATTGTGGAGTATAAACCCACCAGACCCAAAGCAGGGGAGTTCAATCAGACCGACGCTATACAAGTCTATGCGCAGAAGCTTTGCGTGGATAACGTATTTCATTGCAATAGCCGATGTTTTCTGTACTATGCAGATGTGCGCAGACGATCAGAATTGCCTTTTGATACTCAGGGCGCAGAGTATGATAAAATGCTTTGCGACTATCTTGGAAAAATGCGTGAGATACTTGCAGCGGATATTATCCCAAAGCGTGTAAAAGGTCAGAAATGTTCAGGCTGTTCACTGTCGGATATGTGCTTTCCAAAAGTGAAGAAATATAGCGTGAAAAATACGATTTTCTCCATGAACGGAGGCGAAAACAATGCGTAAACTGCTCAATTCACTTTATATTCTCGAAGAAACTGCCTACCTCACACTTGACGGCGAAAACATAGTGTGCAGGGCAGAGGACAGCGAGAAGTTCCGTGTGCCTTTTACTAATATAGAGGATATCTATATTTTTAGCTATTCGGGCTGTTCACCTGCGCTTATGGGCAAGTGTGCAGAGTATGGCATAGCCGTTAATTTTATTTCTCCTCAAGGCAAATTTCTCGCAAGAGTTCAGGGCAAAACAAAGGGCAACGTCTATCTGCGAAAAGAGCAGTTTGAGCTTTTTTCTACTCCTCAGCTCGACCTTATCAGGAATACTGTCGCCGCAAAGCTTTCAAATACACGTTATCTTATCAGACGTTCGCTCCACGATAACCCGGATATAAACAGTGACGGAGCGCTTACAGATTGTATAAAATATCTTGAAAACGGCATAAAGACCGTCTATGAAACTTCCGATAAAGATATCATCATGGGTATAGAGGGAAGCTGTGCAAAGGCATATTTTGATATATTTGACCGACTGATACTCCACCAAAAAGAAGATTTTTACCTTGCCAACCGCACCAAACGCCCACCCCTCGACAGAGTAAACGCCATGCTCTCGTTTCTGTATACTATCGCAATTTCATCATATACATCAGCCCTTGAAAGCGTAGGACTTGATAGCTGCCTCGGCTTTTACCACGCCCTGCGTTCAGGCAGAAGCAGCCTGTCCTGCGACCTTGTAGAGGAATTTCGTTGCGTGGTGGAGCGACTTGTGCTTACCATGATAAACTTGAAAATGATAAAGCCCGATGACTTTGAAACTCAGGTCAGTGGCGCAGTATACCTCTCCAAAGAGGGCAAGAAAAAAGTCCTCACCGCATGGCAGGAGCGTAAGCGCACAAGCATAGTCCACCCATATCTGGGCGAAAAGATACAGCAAGGGCTACTCCCATATGTGCAAAGCTCGCTTCTCGCAAAATATATTCGTGGCGAGCTAGATGAGTACCCGAACTATTTGCTGAAATAGAGGTGATATAAATGATGACCTTAGTAAGCTATGATGTATCAACAACAGATAATAAGGGTAAAACAAGGCTGAGAAAAGTGTCGAAAGAGTGTCAAAATTATGGACAGCGAGTGCAGAACAGCGTGTTTGAAATAGACGTAGACTATGGCACTTTTCTGAAAGTGAAAGATAAACTTCTGAAAATAATAGACCCAAAGCATGATAGTCTGCGGATATATTACTTAGGCAACAATTGGAAGCATAGAATAGAACACTACGGCACCAAAGAGACCTATGACCCCGAAGGCGTCCTAATATTTTGACCAGCGTACCCCAAGTGATCCACAAATCCCTAGTAAGTTCGCATGAAAATGCCATGCTATTTATGAATGTACAGTGAACAAAATCAAACCGATACCAATTAAATAAAAAAATAAGTCCGCATCACGTTGAGCAAGCACCAGATATACACAACATCAAGTGTCACGCTCCACGTGAGCGTGTGAGTTGAAATGTCTTTATTTAGTTATTTTGATTAAGGCGGTGAAAGTCACGCTCCACGTGAGCGTGTGAGTTGAAATATAAAATATAGGGTGTTAATTAAACAATTGTTATAGTCACGCTCCACGTGAGCGTGTGAGTTGAAATGTGCTTTGTCTGCTAAAGCTGCGATTAGAATAACGTCACGCTCCACGTGAGCGTGTGAGTTGAAATTCAGAAGGGAAGAAAAGACATGACAGAAAAAATCGTCACGCTCCACGTGAGCGTGTGAGTTGAAATTATCTTGCAAGATATGATAATTCCACCTGATACTGTCACGCTCCACGTGAGCGTGTGAGTTGAAATCACAATGTCACACTTGATGAAAATAGTATATTTGGCGTCACGCTCCACGTGAGCGTGTGAGTTGAAATAAACATACACAAGAATGTTGTAACTTATTATGACGAGTCACGCTCCACGTGAGCGTGTGAGTTGAAATGCCGATATTCTCAGCGACTGTTTCAATGACGGCGTCACGCTCCACGTGAGCGTGTGAGTTGAAATCGCCAAACGTTTCAACCAAATATTGGAATAAGAGGTCACGCTCCACGTGAGCGTGTGAGTTGAAATATCAAATCGCCGTATATATGCTAATTTCCACCCGGTCACGCTCCACGTGAGCGTGTGAGTTGAAATTATTTTGTTAATTATTTTATTCATTGTTTACTCCGTCACGCTCCACGTGAGCGTGTGAGTTGAAATATTCATGATAATGTTATGAATAAGCGTATAAAGAAGTCACGCTCCACGTGAGCGTGTGAGTTGAAATTTTCTTCTCTTAATTCTTTTCTACTGTCTCTTCCTGTCACGCTCCACGTGAGCGTGTGAGTTGAAATTGCAGTAGTCCTCTGAAGCATTGGCTTGCCTGGCTGTCACGCTCCACGTGAGCGTGTGAGTTGAAATGTTCTATACTATATATAATATATAGGGCTTCACGTCACGCTCCACGTGAGCGTGTGAGTTGAAATCTGTTGAGATTCCGATACTCGTCCACCTGATGTGGTCACGCTCCACGTGAGCGTGTGAGTTGAAATCGTCCTTGCGTGGGACAAGATAGCGCAGGCGGAAAGTCACGCTCCACGTGAGCGTGTGAGTTGAAATTCTCAATCTCCGTGGCCATTGGGGCGAAAGACACCGTCACGCTCCACGTGAGCGTGTGAGTTGAAATTGCGAAACTCAGCAATGTTTCCATTTCCTATGCCCGTCACGCTCCACGTGAGCGTGTGAGTTGAAATCTGACAGCTTGCTAACGAATTCGTGAGTACCAAGTCACGCTCCACGTGAGCGTGTGAGTTGAAATCATTATAGGGTCATCAGGATGATCGGGATCTTTGTCACGCTCCACGTGAGCGTGTGAGTTGAAATAAATGCCACAAGGTCAAGCAGTGGTTTGCGTTCCGTCACGCTCCACGTGAGCGTGTGAGTTGAAATTACCAACAGCAGAAACCGCCATGTAGGTAAGCCCGTCACGCTCCACGTGAGCGTGTGAGTTGAAATATTTGTGAAAATTTGGTAATTGACGACAAGCAGGTCACGCTCCACGTGAGCGTGTGAGTTGAAATACATCGACAAACGCATATTAATCGACGGCGGTCTTGTCACGCTCCACGTGAGCGTGTGAGTTGAAATGTCCTTTGCAAATGCCAGCTCAATGCCGCTCTGGTCACGCTCCACGTGAGCGTGTGAGTTGAAATACTTGCCTGCACACGCTATCACACTTGCCGCACTTGTCACGCTCCACGTGAGCGTGTGAGTTGAAATTTCCGCTTTACTGCTCGCCCTTTCTTTTATTTCGTCACGCTCCACGTGAGCGTGTGAGTTGAAATTCAGTTCTTCGTATTTAATTTCGGGGTCAATGACGTCACGCTCCACGTGAGCGTGTGAGTTGAAATTTTCCAATGCGTCATTTAGCATAGAAATGTAGTCGTCACGCTCCACGTGAGCGTGTGAGTTGAAATGCAGCTCCCATTGTAGATTTCTCCATGTGTGCCGTCACGCTCCACGTGAGCGTGTGAGTTGAAATCCAAAGGTTGACGAAATTCTTTGCATATGCAAAGTCACGCTCCACGTGAGCGTGTGAGTTGAAATTCCACTGCTACCAAGGCGACCTGTACCCCTTTCTGGTCACGCTCCACGTGAGCGTGTGAGTTGAAATGAAAAGCCTGAAATAATCAAGGCGTTTGAAGTCAGTCACGCTCCACGTGAGCGTGTGAGTTGAAATGAACGCATGAACTCAGATGCTGATAATTTTAAGGTCACGCTCCACGTGAGCGTGTGAGTTGAAATTTGCCTTATAATGGTAAATTTCAGCATCGTCATGTCACGCTCCACGTGAGCGTGTGAGTTGAAATTGCATATTCTTTTTACCGCTCAGCGGCATGGAAGTCACGCTCCACGTGAGCGTGTGAGTTGAAATGTGATTTCCACAATTCATACGGCACACTATCTCGTCACGCTCCACGTGAGCGTGTGAGTTGAAATAACGTATTCAGCAGCTTCTTGCACCGTGTCAAAGTCACGCTCCACGTGAGCGTGTGAGTTGAAATTCAGCTTTTCGACACACTGGTCTGCAACCTCGTCGTCACGCTCCACGTGAGCGTGTGAGTTGAAATATCGAACATATGTTTTATAAATCATAGGAGGAGGTCACGCTCCACGTGAGCGTGTGAGTTGAAATAAATACCTCAAGCACATCATGAAACACGCTTCAGGTCACGCTCCACGTGAGCGTGTGAGTTGAAATAGACAGGCGGCTGATGACCTTGAGGGGGTGAGCGTCACGCTCCACGTGAGCGTGTGAGTTGAAATTTCGTGCATAACCTTTTTTAATTCGATTTTAAAGTCACGCTCCACGTGAGCGTGTGAGTTGAAATCGGCTGAAAGTCCTCGGTGGATAGACCCAGCTTGTCACGCTCCACGTGAGCGTGTGAGTTGAAATGATAAAGCTGTAATAGAGCATTCAAAGCAGAACGGTCACGCTCCACGTGAGCGTGTGAGTTGAAATTGAATAGTTTAAACAAAAATTTTTCTGTTGCATAGTCACGCTCCACGTGAGCGTGTGAGTTGAAATGCGTTGAATACTTGCCGAATTGTACCACAGCCCCGTCACGCTCCACGTGAGCGTGTGAGTTGAAATCCCTCTTTGTCGGTTCTATGTAGCCATGTTTGAAGGTCACGCTCCACGTGAGCGTGTGAGTTGAAATGATAAACCAGTATATTATTTGCACGTCATTTTCAGTCACGCTCCACGTGAGCGTGTGAGTTGAAATCATTTTCCACAAACTCACATTCATCGTTCACGGGTCACGCTCCACGTGAGCGTGTGAGTTGAAATTATTATGTTAAAGTGCCAAAGCAATAAAGCAGACCGTCACGCTCCACGTGAGCGTGTGAGTTGAAATTTATTTACAGAAATGGAGTAGTTGGTGTATCAAGTCACGCTCCACGTGAGCGTGTGAGTTGAAATTTCCTTTTACGCCTTTTAAGGTGGTTTTATCAGGTCACGCTCCACGTGAGCGTGTGAGTTGAAATAGCCCACTATCACCATAGTCAACTATTTGTATCTGTCACGCTCCACGTGAGCGTGTGAGTTGAAATTTTAACGTCCTTGACTGTAGTTTTTGCGTTCAGAGTCACGCTCCACGTGAGCGTGTGAGTTTAAATTTTCCCGAGAAGTAGTTAAGCTAGCTAAAGAAAAATATATTAGTTTAAAAGGAACGTGATAATATGAGAGAAATGCCAATATGGTTGGACTATGCGGAATTTGATGATGACGGATTATGCGGCATATCCCCAAATGCACCGGACGAAGTAAAGAAAGCTTACGAAGATTATTTAGCTGAAGAAACGTTGAAAAAGTAGTTTTTTGCAGAAAAATAGAAAGGATGCCCCTAAAAGCATCCTTTCATTTTATATATAGGTTTTAAGAATCAAACCCACGGTTCAGTATATGAACTTCCCGAGTTCGCTGATAATCGTGAGCTTATTACCTTTTCCCTCGTCGTTATCGTAGCAACGACCAACGATTTGGGCGTCAATGTTAAAGCTTTTGGAAATGGCGATAATGTCATCGGCGATCTCTTCACCCACGTAGATCTCCATGCGGTGACCCATGTTGAACACCTTGTACATCTCTTCCCATGGGGTCCCCGATTGTTCTTGAATCAACTTGAACAAGGGAGGAACGGGGAACATATTATCCTTCACGATGTGCATATTCTCCACGAAATTCATCACTTTGGTCTGGGCACCACCGGAGCAGTGTACCATGCCGTGAACTTGTTTCCGGTACTTGTCAAGCACCTGCTTGATTACCGGGATGTACGTACGGGTCGGAGACAATACCAGTTTCCCGGCATCAATGCCCAATCCGGCAATTTCGTCTGTTAGTTTGCATTTCCCGGAATAAACGAGTTCTTCCGGTACGGAGTTGTCATAGCTTTCCGGGTATTTCTCTGCCAAATATTTGGCAAACACGTCATGTCGGGCAGATGTCAGTCCGTTAGAACCCATTCCACCATTATATTCTGTTTCATAACTCGCTTGTCCGTAAGAGGATAATCCGATTATCACGTCTCCCACTTTGATCCGGTCGTTTGAAATTACGTCCGAACGTTTCATCCGGCAAGTTACCGTGGAGTCCACGATAATAGTTCTTACCAGGTCTCCCACGTCTGCGGTTTCTCCTCCGGTGGAATAGATATTGACTCCCAACTTCCGGTATTCCTCGATCAACTCTTCCGTTCCGTTGATGATGGCTGCGATAACTTCTCCCGGTATCAGTTTCTTGTTTCTTCCGATCGTGGAAGAGAGCAGGATATTATCCACGGCCCCCACGCAGAGTAAGTCATCAATGTTCATGATTAGAGCATCTTGTGCGATCCCTTTCCACACGGATAAATCTCCGGTTTCCTTCCAATACATATAGGCAAGTGAAGACTTTGTACCGGCTCCATCGGCATGCATGATGTTACAATAACTTTTCTGCCCGCCTAAATAATCGGGGATAATCTTACAGAAAGCTTTCGGGAAAATACCTTTGTCGATGTTCTTTATGGCATTATGCACATCTTCTTTAGATGCAGACACTCCTCGCTGGTTATATCTTTCGTCTTTTCTCATAACA
>OGMO01000062.1_pt1 | contig 100567 bp, 86 predicted proteins | sample 1573241 | NCBI WGS metagenome assembly OGMO01 (sample SAMEA2581896, study PRJEB24529) | metagenome | biome: Human gut stool | place: China | collected 2011 | reverse complement strand
TTTTCGCCTATCGAATTTCTTAATAATAGTGTCCAATATGATTGACAAACCTACACGTTAGCATACGAAGGAATATTTATGCTTAAAAAAAATCGCAAAAAAATTTGAAAAAGGGGTTGACAAGACAGATGAACTGTGCTATAATAATTAAGTCGCTGAGAGAGAACGACACAAAAACAAATAATTAATGTGGACAGGTGTCCGAGTGGTTTAAGGAGCTGGTCTTGAAAACCAGTGATACGGCAACGTACCGTGGGTTCGAATCCCACCCTGTCCGCCACATTTTTTATATATACAGGTTTGCGGATTTACCCAAGTGGTGAAGGGGCTCCCCTGCTAAGGGAGTAGGTCTGGAAACGGGCGCGAGAGTTCAAATCTCTCAATCCGCGCCAGCAAAAGTTTAAGCTTTTGCTTGTATCCGCTTTACGTTATGTAGAGCGGATTTTTTATTATATAAATACACAAACGCCGCAGAGAAGTCTGTCCTCTGCGGCGTTTTTTTATTCTGCAAGCCCTGCGGCACTTTTCATTCTGTCTTTGAAGAAATGGTCGAATGCTGCCACGCACCTTCCCACAAGAAGCATAGCAGCCACCGTTCCGATACCGATACCTATTATCCGCTTGTCAAACAGCAGACCTATCACGCAGGCAATGGCAACACACGATGCGTCAAGTATATTCTTGCCAAAGCCCATGTTCTTTCCAAAGGCTTTTCCTATAGCCTGGGCAAGGCCGTCGGCTGGGTTCGGCACGAACTTCATGGCTATCATCATTGACATTCCCGCACCCGTGCAGATTATCGCTGCTGCAAGATACAGCGTGTTTTGCCACAAATGTCCGAAATTGAAATCAAGCAGCTTTGAAAACATATTCAGTAGCATGCTGAACACAATGCTGAATGGTATTTGCAGCCAGTCTATAACAGTTCTGTCGCTGCCTTTTATTATCATTTCTATCACAACGAACAGTGCATATGTAGCAAAAGTCACAAGAGAAAAATTCACATCCCATATACTCGATATGGCAAATGGCACTGATATAATAGTGGATACACCTAGCCCTGTTTTGATGTTCATCGTTATCCCTGCAGCAAGTATCACAAGCCCCATGGCATATATAGCCACCCTTGCGGCATAATTCTTCTTTTCCAAACTAAATTCGCCTCCATACCAATTATACCACCTTCATCACACTTTTTCAAGAGTACAAAAAAGCTGCCGTACCAAAAGGCACAGCAGCTTTTATACTATATAATAGTATCAGAGTTATTGATTATTCCTTTGGACCTGCTGATACAAGAGCCTTACCTGCTGGGTTGCCCTCATACTTAGCAAAGTTCTTAACAAATCTGCTTGCAAGATCCTTAGCCTTTGTCTCCCACTCGGAAGCGTCAGCATATGTGTCACGAGGATCGAGAATTGCAGGATCAACGCCCGGAAGCTCTGTTGGAACTTCAAAGTCAAAGTGTGGTATCTTCTTTGTAGGTGCGTTGAGGATATCACCGCTAAGGATAGCGTCGATGATTCCACGAGTATCCTTGATAGAGATTCTCTTGCCTGTGCCGTTCCAGCCTGTGTTTACCAGGTATGCCTTAGCGCCGCTCTTCTCCATCTTCTTAACAAGCTCTTCAGCATACTTTGTTGGGTGAAGCTCAAGGAAAGCCTGACCGAAGCAAGCTGAGAATGTTGGTGTAGGCTCAGTGATTCCACGCTCTGTACCTGCAAGCTTTGCAGTAAAGCCAGAGAGGAAGTAATACTGTGTCTGCTCTGGTGTGAGGATAGATACTGGAGGCAGTACACCAAATGCGTCTGCTGAAAGGAAGATAACGTTCTTTGCAGCAGGTGCAGAAGAAACAGGTCTTACAATGTTCTTGATATGGTCGATAGGATAAGATACACGAGTGTTCTCTGTAACGCTCTTATCAGCAAAGTCGATCTTGCCGTTCTCGTCAAGAGTTACGTTCTCAAGAAGAGCGTCTCTTCTGATAGCGTTGTAGATATCAGGCTCAGATTCCTTATCAAGGTTGATGACCTTAGCATAGCAGCCGCCCTCGAAGTTGAATACTCCGTTGTCGTCCCAGCCGTGCTCGTCGTCACCGATAAGAAGTCTCTTAGGATCTGTAGAAAGTGTTGTCTTACCTGTACCGGACAGACCAAAGAAGATAGCTGTGTTCTCACCGTTCTTATCTGTGTTAGCTGAGCAGTGCATTGAAGCCATGCCCTTGAGTGGAAGGAAGTAGTTCATCATTGAGAACATACCCTTCTTCATCTCTCCACCGTACCAAGTGTTGATGATTACCTGCTCACGGCTTGTGATGTTGAACATAACTGCTGTCTCAGAGTTAAGACCAAGCTCCTTATAGTTCTCTACCTTAGCCTTTGAAGCGTTGTATACAACGAAGTCAGGCTCAAAGTTCTCAAGCTCCTCAGCAGTTGGCTTGATGAACATATTTGTTACAAAGTGAGCCTGCCAAGCAACCTCAACGATGAAACGGATAGCCATTCTTGTATCCTTGTTAGCGCCGCAGAATGCATCAACTACGAAAAGTCTCTTATTTGAAAGTTCCTTGATAGCGAGTTCCTTAACAGACTTCCAAGCCTCCTGTGAAGCTGGGTGGTTGTCGTTCTTGTACTCGTCAGAAGTCCACCAAACAGTGTCCTTAGAATTTTCGTCCATAACGATGAACTTATCTTTAGGTGAACGGCCTGTATAAACGCCTGTCATAACGTTTACTGCGCCAAGCTCACTTTCCTGACCCTTTTCATAGCCTTCGAGTGTTGGCTTTGTTTCTTCCTCGAACAGCTGCTCGTAAGAAGGGTTGTAAACAACTTCTGTAGTTCCGGTGATACCGTACTTGCTCAAATCGATCTTTGACATGTTGCAATAACTCCTTTTCAAAAAAATATCGTTAATAGGCGCTATAATGAAACAGCACACGCTGACGCATTCATTTTCTTTCCTTATTATTAAGCATAAGCTATACAGAAATTCATCTGACAATTGAAAACACACTGTCAGCATTTCATGCTGTGCTCCTATTACAGCAATATAATTATACCACATATTTTTCTGAATTGCAAGGGTAAACGCAGATTTTGTGAGCTGATTTTTTACATTTCGTTTAAATCTATGATGATTTTTTATGAATAAATGTAATTTCATGGTATAAAATAGATAATAAAAGATATTGACTATTGTCAAGGGTTAGCTCAGGCTTATGCAGACCGTTTTGCATTATCGATATAAAATAATTGCATTTTTATGTTTTTTTGCAAAAAAACGCCCTGAATTATGCAGGCAGCCGCCGCTTTCCTGCAAACAGAGAAAGGCAGTCCTCAAGGAACTGCCTTTCTCCGAAATATCAACATAAGGGGAGATCTAATTTACTTTTTCTTCTTAGCCATGACCACAGCCGCACCGCTCAGAAGAGCAAGGGCGAATGCTCCGCCTGCAACGCCTGTTGATGGGTTTGTGTTTGAAGCGTTTGAAGCTGCCTTTGAGCTGCTGTCTGACTTGCTGTCAGCCGCCTTGCTGTCGGCAGAAGAGCTGTCAACAGCAGAACTGCTTGATATATCAGAAGAATTATCAGAGCTGTTCTCGCTGTCAGGCTGTGAAGAAGCAGGCGCTTTCTTTACAAGGTTTGCCACAGCGTCATTTATAGCCTTTACCATAGCGTCCACGTCAGCCTGCTCTGTGATGTTCTTTGTTCTGTCGATAGCGGCAAGAGCCTTTTCGACTGCTGAGAAGTCCTCATAATCGTCCTTGTTGAGAGCCTTTGCGGCTTCCTCTGCCTTGTCAAGCTCTGTATAGTCTGCTGACTTGTAAACAAGTGCCTCAACAGCGTCGTTTATATCATTTGTCATTTTGTCAACATCTGACTGCTGTGCAAGATCTCTATACCCTCTTAAAGCCTCAACTGCACTGTACAAGTTTGCAACGCTTTCATCTGTGTAGATAGAAAGGTCGGCAGGAATATTACCCAGCACTTCATAAACATTGCTGTAGTCAGCAGGCTCAGCACCGCAGGCAGGAGTATCGTTCTCAAGCTTTGTCCAGGCTTCACCGCCAAGCTTATCAACAAACTCGTCTTTTTTCATATCATCTATGGCGTACGGCAATGCACTTTCAGCAGCATCTGCTGTATTTTCTGCATTATAGTAACAATTTTCAAACTTGCTTCTCTCCATGGTGCTCTGCATTGCAAAAGCATAAGCGAAAGAAGAAATATCAGATACAAGACCTGTTGCATAGCAATTCTTTACAGTGCCATAATAGTTATTGCTTGCAGCGTCAGTACCCATGAATGACGCACCAACAAAACAGTTGCTTACATCGCCCTTTGCATAGCAGTTGCTAATGTTAAGACCTGAGATGTTTCCAACAAAGCCGCCTGCATATTCTGCACCTGTTATATTGCCTGTGGCATAGCAATTTTCTATCAAAGTTTCATCAGTTGTCACTCCATTACCTATTCCAACGAAGCCGCCTACTGCGATACCACGACCATTTCCTGTTACCTCAACAGAAACGTCTGCACCGCAATATTTAGCAGATGAGCCTTTTGCGAGCGTACCAACAAAGCCACCAACATTGCCCTTTTTTGTTGATTCCTCTATCTTTCCGGAAACACGGCTGTGGCTCACTGTTGTACCTCCGTCCTGAACGCCTACTAATCCGCCTATGCTGTTAAGAGCAACATAGCTGCCGTCAGAGCCTGCTTTCATGTCAAGACCGATAACAGTACAATTTACTATATCGCCCATAGAATAACCTACAAGCGCACCTCCCATGCGGAAGCCATATCCACTGCTGTGATTTCCGCCAACATAGTTTATAGAAACATTTTCAAGAACTACGTCCTCGATAGTGCCGCTGGTCGCACCGAACAAGCCGCATACGTCGCCGCTATATGGTGAAGTTTCCGTTCCAATGGTAAGATTTTTGATAGTATGACCGTTTCCGTCAAAGCTGCCAGAGAAAACAAAATATTCATGACCACCCATAATAAGGTCTGCCGCTGTGTAGCCTATCGGTGTCCACTCTTTTCCCCCAAGGTCGATATCCTCTGTAAGCTCAAAGTATGTATCCTGAAACTTTTCTCCATACGTTCCCGATTTCATACTTTCGCCAAGATATGCAAGCTGTGAGCCAGTAGCTATTTGATAAGGGTCATCTTTTGTGCCTTTTCCTCCTGCAAAAGATTCCGCTACAGAGCCGTCCCAGACCTCTGTACCGTCAGCAAAAACAGAAACAGGCACTAAGCTTGCCGCAAGACCCATCGTCACCAAAAGACTTAAAATTTTCTTTTTCATTCTAATTCCTCCATAGTATTTTTCGTTGCTGATATTTCTTTTTTTACTCAGAGCATAAATTTTCACGATTATTTTAACACAACCTACACACTTGTCAACAAGTTTGACACAAAGGGTCAAAAACCTGCACAAGTGGTATTCATTTAAACAAATAATGTATGAAAGCCCCACTTGATTGCTTTATATATCTATTTAATGGATATATTACTTTTTCTTCTTAGCCATGACCACAGCCGCACCGCTCAGAAGTGCAAGGGCGAATGCTCCGCCTGCAACGCCGGTCGATGGGTTTGTGTTTGAAGCGTTTGAAGCTGCCTTTGAACTGCTGTCTGACTTGCTGTCGGCAGATGAGCTGTTCTCGCTGTCAGGCTGTGAAGAAGCAGGAGCTTTCTTTACAAGGTTTGCCACAGCGTCATTTATAGCCTTTGCCATAGCGTCCACCTCAGCCTGCTCTGTGATGTTCTTTGTTCTGTCAATAGCGGCAAGAGCCTTTTCGACTTCTGAGAAGTCCTCATAATCGTCCTTGTTGAGAGCCTTTGCGGCTTTCTCTGCCTTGTCAAGCTCTGTGTAGTCTGCTGACTTGTATGCAAGTTCAAAAGCCTGTGTATGTGTTGCGATATTTGCTGAAATAGTTATTTCCTTGCTGAGAGGCTCGCAATCGTCAGCAGTTACCTCTACTGTGTAAGTGCCTGCTGTAAGCATTGCAGTATTGCTTGTTATCTCTTTTCCGTCTACCTTTATTACAACATTTTTCAGGTCAGCAGGTGTTAATTCAAAATCAACTGCATATTCCTTAGTTGGCAGGACAGGTGTTTTTCCCTCAACATACTGATACTTTGCACCGTCGGCTGTCAGCTCGTCATAAAATTCTTTTGTTGTCATATAGTCATATGATTTAGCCTTGCCTGCTTCTTTATTTGAACCGCAAGCTTCAACATCTTCTGTTTCTGTGAAATAGTTGTTTTTAAAGTCAGGTGTAGACGAGGAATCTTTTCCCACTATTCCGCCGAAACGTGTATATGGCTTTCTGGCTGAATACTGTGAAAGGTCAATTTCTCCTGCAAAATAGCAATCACTTACAGAACCGCCAGCTACTGAACCAACAATACCGCCTACATCTGTGGTTCCGTTGCCAACCGGCGTGAGTTTTCCTGTAACATAGCTGTTTATGACCTTGGAATCGCCATACAAACATCCTACGATACCGCCGGCGTCTGGTGCAGCATATACCATATCGCCTGTGCTTGAACAATAGCGGACTTCCGTTCCATTCTGTGCATATCCAACTATACCGCCCACATAAAGACTTCCGCTGTCGCCTGAGATAGTTATGTCTGCTGTGTTCTCACAATATTCAAAAGTTGTGGCGTCTGCCTGACCTACCATGCCTATTAAGCCATAAACATATTTGCCGTTATTGTTGAACGATACGTTTGACACACAATCAGAAATAGTACAATCACCTGCAAATCCTGCAATAGTGCCATAAAAAGTATAGTCGTTATCAGTATTTGTCACATCAATACTTCCCTCTATAGTCAGACCTGATACCTCCGCTTCCTCGATATCGCCAAAGAAACCGACCAACACGTCTTTACCATAAATAGACGTAAAATCAATGTTTGAAATAGTATGACCATTTCCGTAAAATTTACCGCTGAAACAATGTTCAATATAGCCGTTTTTACCGATAACGTTTCCGATAGGCGTCCATACAACACCTGTCAAGTCAAGGTCATTTTCAAGAACAACAACTGCGTCCTTATTCTTGTCATAATCTCCGTTGTTTACCGCTTTTGAAAACGCCAACAGGTCGTCAACAGTTTTTATTACCGTCTTATTATCGTCTGCAAATGCCGTTGTCGGCACAAACAAAAGACAGCCCGTCACCAAAAGACTTAAAATTTTCTTTTTCATTCTAATTCCTCCATAATATTTTTTTTGTTGCTGATTTTTCTTTTTTACTCAGAACATAATTTTACATGATTATTTTAACACAGACTACACACTTTGTCAATAAATTTAGCACAAACGGTCAAAAATCTGCGCAAGCGGTAACAAAATAAATGAATAATGCTTGAATTTTGCTTTGATATGTGTTATTATATATTAAGAAATCATGTATAAGAAAGGATTTTTACAGTATGAGAGTGGCATTGGTAGACGATAATAAAAACGACCTTGCACTTCTTCATGAATATATTTCCGAACAAACCGCTCACAGCTGTCAGATAGATACGTTTTCAAGTGGAGAAAGCTTTTTGTCATGTTGGCAGATGGGAGCTTATGATCTGGTGGTGCTTGATATATTCATGGGGAAAATGACAGGGATAGAGGTCGCAGAAAAGCTCCGTAAAACAGACAAAAGCGTGCATATCGCATTTGGAACCTCAAGCAACGAGTTTGCAAGCGAAAGCTACGACCTCAACGCCTGCTACTATCTTTGCAAGCCCTTTCAGGCTGACAAAGTAAAAGCCATGCTAGACCGGATCGGTTCTGATGAAATTGATCGTATGCGTTCCGTTAAGCTTCCCGACGGCCAGAACGTGATACTCAGAAATGTTATCTACATAGACTGTGCGTCACATATCGTGACAATCCATTGCACAGACGGCCAAAGCATAGTTTCAAGGAATTCTTTCGCTGAGATCGAGAGCATTTTTTGCAGTCATTCATACTTTTACACCTCCACCAAAGGCGTCATCGTGAATTTCTATGAGATAGCCCAGCAAAAAAGCGACCTTTTTATAATGAGCGACGGCACACATATCCCCATAAGTCGCCGAAAATCCAGAGAAACATTAGACGCCTTCGCTCAGTTTCGCTTCAGTGATCTGCGAAAAGGCGGTGAGCAATAATGCCTCCTTTATACCGCCTTGTGGAAGTGGGCATATATTCCCTTCTGAATTTTCTGCCACTTATGGTGCTTGCCCTTTATCCCTTCCGGCATAGGCTTCGCTTTTCCAAAACAGCTACTGTGGGACTTGTTGTGGCTCTTTCACTGGTGCAGATCTTCTTAGGCTGGCAGGCGGCATTTTTCAGCACAAATGCAGGTCTGCTAAGTGCAGTCAGCACCCTGCTCTATGCGGCTTTTTACTTTTTCGCTGTGAAGGTCAAGGTCGGCAAAACAGGCTTCACACTGCTTCTGCTGTCAAATAACGCAAGCTTTATCGTCATTACCTCAAAATGTCTGGAGGGCATTCTGTTCCCGTCACTTGCCTATGAGTCATACCGCTGGTCGTTTTCCCTTTGTATGCTTATGACAGAAGCCGTGGTATGGGGGCCGCTTTTTATCTACATGAAAAAGGTCTACACACCTGCGGTGGAAAGAGAGCCGTCAGGTCTGGAGTGGCGCTATCTTTGGCTTATCCCATTTACGTTCTATATAATATGGTATTATACGCTCTACGGCAACTCTGCGAAAAGCAGCTTAGAGCTTGCTCTGGAGCCAAAGAACACCATAGCTCTGTTCTTTATAAACGCAGGGGCATTTCTGGTGTATTACATCGTGGCACGACTGGTCATCGAACAGCAGAAAAATCTGCGGCTTCAGGAAAATAACCACCTGCTTGAAATGCAGAACCTGCAATATGACTATTTGCAGGATAAGATAAAAGAAACAAGACACTATAAACATGATGTCAGACATCATATCGCTCTTATGCAGGAGCTTCTGAAAAAGGGCGAATATGATAAGCTTTCGGAATATCTCAACGCTTTCAGGGATTCTATGCCCGATATATCAGAACACATTTACTGCAAAAACACATCTGTAAGCGCACTTCTTGCATATTTTGCTCAAATAGCGGAAAGCAGCGGCATTGAATACAAGGTGAGCGCTGACATCCCAGATGATATAAAAATAGACATAACCGACCTCTCTGTGCTTTTCGGAAATCTTATCGAAAACGCCATTCACGGCTGCGTGTCTGACAGTGCAAAGAATAAAAAAATAATAATCAGAGCAAAGGCTGACAGCTATTCCCTATGCCTGGCGGTGGACAACACCTTCACCGGAACTATCCTCACCGACCCAGAAGGCGGTTTCCTTTCCTCAAAACGCAAAGGCAAAGGGATCGGCACAGAGTCTGTCAAGAACATTGCCGCCAAATACAATGGCGTAGCTAAATTTGAATACGGTGACGGAATGTTTTACGCTTCCGTAATGCTGAACATATGAAAAAAGCGGAAAGCTCGCAAAGAGCCTCCGCTTTTTCTGTTTTATCGTCCTCCAAGCTTTGCATTTTCAAATGTTGCCACAACAAATAATTCACATACCATTAATAAAATGTTCCTTGCATCTTTTGTGCAAAATGCTATAATCTAATTGAAAATACGGAGAGAATTCCGTATAAAGTTAATAAATCAAACAAATCGGAGGTAATTTATTATGATGGGAAGACTCAGAGCAATGCGTGAGCCGCTCAAATATGTTCAGGGCAGAGATGCTACACTTAAGTTTCATGAAGAAATGGGCTATATGGGCAAAAGGTGGCTGTTTGTATGTTCAAACAGTGGCTACAAAGCCTGTCATGACAAGATAGAGAAAAGCTTTGGCGAGCTTGACGATTACAGACGCTATGAAGTATTTGGTGGTATATCAAGCAAGGGCGAGATAGCCAAAATGGAAGAGATAGTAAAGGCTGACAACATCGACACAGTAGTTGCAGTTGGCGGCGGAAGCGCAGTTGATACTGCAAAAGCTACAGCATACTACACAGGCAAGCACATTGTTATCGTGCCTACAGTTGCGGCAACAGATGCGCCATGCACAGGTCTGTCAGTAATATACAATGATGACCACAGCTTTGACAAATATCTTTTCTATCCTACCAATCCAGACGCAGTAATGGTAGACACAACAGTTATTGCAAACGCACCTGTAAAGTTCCTTATTGCAGGCATGGGCGATGCACTTGGTACATATTTTGAGGGCAGAGCTTCCATAAGAACAGAGTCCGCAAGCCTTGAAGGCACAGGCATCACAAGAGCAGGACAGGCACTTGCAAGACTTTGCTATGACACTCTCCGCACATACGGCAAGCAGGCAGTTGAGGCTTGCAAGGTACACGCAGTTACACCTGCCCTTGAAGCTATCTGCGAGGCTAACGTATATCTTTCAGGTGTTGGTGCAGACAACGTAAACTGTGCGGCTGCACACTCGTTCTACAATGGCGTAACATCATTGGGAATCAAGCACGCAGACCACGGCTGCTGTGTAGCCCTTGGTACACTGGTTCAGCTTGTACTTGAGGGTGCGCCAAAGGAAGAGTTTGAAGAGGTACAGAACTTCTGCCTTGAAGTAGGACTTCCTGTCACACTCGAGGAGATCGGTGTAACTACACCTGAGCAGGTAGAAACTATCGCAAAGAACGCTTGTATCCCAGGCGAAACTATCCACAATCTTGCAGGCGACGTACAGCCTATCGAGCTTTATGACGCTATCATGCAGGCAGACGCAATGGGCAAGATAGCGCTGGGAAAATAAAGAATAGTGTATATTTAAAATAACATTGCCACCCACGGCTGATTTGGCTATGGGTGGTTTTTTGTGTTAAAACAAAAAACAGAGAAACCCGATCAATGGTTTCTCTGCCTATTTTAGCTGTATTAAATCATAATATCTTAGTAAAGTATATCTTCCTGCGAAACTCAGTTGTCTGCAACGTCCATAAGCTCAACAGCAATATCGTCAGACCCGGTATCATCTGCATCAGCCTGAATATCGTCCGGCTTATCGTCCTCTATGACAGCTCCCGTAAAATCAATACAAACATTCTCACTTTTGCCAAAACGAGCCATTGTCAGCAGATCGGTGACAGTCGAGCGTGTGACATGAGCGCCTGTGAAATCCATCACCACATTTGCAGAATTATCCTCGCTGTTTTTGCTGTTGATCTCCTCACGAAGCCGGTCAAAATTCGTATCTTCAAGGTCTGCATAAGCTGAAAACTCTTTTGGCGCATAAAGCGTTGCAACAGCGTGCATAGCAATGAATACAAACCTGAAATCCTCGCAATCAAAGGAGCTGAAAGGTATCTCAAAAAGCCTCAGCATACCCTCGTCGGTCTTTTTGCATAAAACAGGCTTATATCTGTTCTGAGCCAAATCGTAGGTGTATCTGTCTTCGTAAGCTTCATCGGTTAAGCTGCCGTCTGGCATAGGCACGATCTCAAAACGAGAAGTTTCATTGCACGTATTGCAATAGCCTCCGACTATCACAAATCTGAAAACATAGTCGGTATTTTTCTCAAGCTTTTTGTCACAGCATATCTGCGTCCAATCCCAATTCCAGTTTCCAATAGAATAGGCAATAACGTTTTCGCCGTCCTTATCGGTCACAAAATATTTAGCTATGACATTGTTTTCGCAGGACTTATCTGCCTTAAAATCTCTAGGATCAAAATCAATTACTTTACTCATATTATTTACCTCCGTAACATCCACGGTCGGCTTATGAGTATCCAACATTCTTATAGTACATTTTTCACAGTCGCTTGCATACTCTGCCCGACCGTTCTTAACAAGCCCCTTAGCCCTTTTGGGATAGGTAGCTCCGATTCGTTTTCCGTTTATGTCTGTAACAATAACGTTTTTTTCTATAGGTATCTCCCCCTTGCACAGCTATATTAAATTAGCACCTGTATTACACAGGCTTGCGTTTAGCTCCGACGCTGTTATTTTCTATGGGTGTCGTCCCCGGTCTTTGCTTAGGATAAGTTTAACAGACGTCCGGTCTTTTGTCAAGACTATATGCACCTTTTCGACATTACATACAATTGCGATCTTGTGGGCTTAGCACATATGCACAAGGGACATGAGTACATAAAATGCCAGTCACGACGAGTGATTTCAAAATTTATCATAACGCAATTCTATCTCACCGGGAACAAAAAAATCCGTCCTACCCAAAGTAAGACGGAAATTGGGTGCAGGGTCGAAACTTTCGGAAAAAGACCAACGATTGGTGCTTGAAGTTTCTGAAAGACTAGGAAAAGAATAATTTTTGAGGCCTCGAACTGCAATATCAAAGTAAAAATAAAACAGCGTACCGCAGTCCCCTGCGATACGCTGTTCTCATATAAAATTACTTCTTAGTAGTAACACTCTTTGAAGCCGACCAAGCACCATAATACTTCGTACCCTTTACAGTTGTGTACGAACGAACACGAACATAGTATTTCTTTTTGCCTGAAAGCTTTGAAACAGTGGTCTTGTCGGTCTTGTTGTTTGTTATGGTAACTTTCTTTGCACTTGTGAACTTTGAGTTGGTAGCATACTGAATTTCATATCCGGTAGCCGAGCCTTTCTGCGCCCAATCCACAAAGAATGCCTTGCTCTTTGCCGTGAGCTTCTGTATCTCCTGCTTGGCAGGATTTATCTTGAACGTCTTTGTGATAGTGCCTGTGTAAGAGCCTTTTCCTGCGATTTTTACTGTGGCAGTGCCTATTTTTTTGCTGCTTGAGTACGAAACTGTGTAGTCAGTGCCTTTTTTCAGCGTTTTGCCATTGTATTTAACAGTAATGCTCTGAGTTATGTTCTTGCCCGTGAAAGCCTTTGTGGAAATGCCCGAAACTGTGGCTTTCTTGAAGTTGTTTTTGATACTGTAGGTCTTAGAAACTGAGCCAGTGTAATTGCCCTTGCCTGTGATAGTGACCTTTGCTGTTCCGACCTTGATGTTGTTTGAATAGGAAACTGTGTAATCTGTACCATTCTTCAAAGTTTTGCCGTTTAGCTTGACCGTTACACCAGGCTTCTTTGCCTTGCCGTCATATGCGTAGGTCGAAGTTGAAAGTGTCACGCTTGCCTTTGAAATGCTAATTCTTGAAAGTGCAGGAATTTCAGCCGTTTCAAGGACTTTTTTGCAGATCGTACATTCTCTGTGCTTTGAGCCTTTAACTCCGATAGAAGCCGCTTTGTCGACTATCCAACCGCTTGACTTGTGACCTGTGGCATTTATCACTGTCTGAACCTTGATAACAGTATTGCAAACTGAGCAATGTGAGCCGTCTGTTTTGCCTGCGGTGGTGCAAGTAGCAGGGTAGCCCTTGTCGGTAACTGCGGTGTGACCCTTTGCAGGAAGCTTTTCTGTAACTGTCGCATTGCACTTTGTGCAAGTCTTTATAGCAGCACCCTCTGATGTGCAGGTCGGCTGTTTTGTTACAACAGAATTTCCGAAGCTGTGACCTGTTGCTTTTGTTGTGTTGTCCTTGTATGAAGTACCGCAAACAGAACACTTGTGGAGTGTGTAGCCGTCAGCAGTGCAAGTAGGTGCAACAACTGTGTCAGCATATTTGTGTGAAGTCTTTGGTATAGTTTCTGTAACTGTCGCATTGCACTTTGTGCAAGTCTTTGTTTTTGTACCCTCTGATGTGCAGGTTGGTTGTTTTGTTACAACAGAATTTCCGTAGCTGTGACCTGTTGCTTTTGTTGTGCTATCCTTGTATGAAGTACCGCAAACAGAACACTTGTGGAGTGTGTAGCCGTCAGCCGTGCAAGTAGGTGCAACAACTGTGGTTGTGTAGCTGTGGGAAAGCTTTGCAATTTTTTCTGTTACTGTTGCTCCGCACTGCGTACAAGTTTTTGTTTTTGTACCCTCTGATGTGCAGGTCGGCTGTTTTGTGATAACAGCGCTGCCATATGTGTGGCTCGTGCATCCGCAGGTGAATTTGTATGTCTTTGCTACAGACGGATTGTATGTAGGATAAATTTTTACAGTGAGTGAACCGCCGTTTTTGAATGTGATACGTCTGATATCATTAGCATAGTTTTCAAGCTTATTTACACTTACCATACTGCGATCAGAAAATTCAACTGTGTAATCTGTATCGTCATAAAGCCAGAAATCAATGCTGTCGCCCACACTGAACTGAGTTTTGCTCAATACGCTTGAAAAGGTCGTATTCGAAAGGTCTGTGCGCCAATAAACAGTGGTAGAGGTCGGAACTGTGAACTTATTCACATAACCGCAAGACTTGCAGGTCTGTGTTACAGTGCCGTCAGTTTTTGATGCGTACTTTGTTTCATAGTCATGGCCTGTCTTGACGTCAACTGTCTTGATATCGTCAAGATTTGAAAGGTTCAGGGAGTTGAAGGTCACGTTATTTTTATCGTAAACATACCAAACGGCTCTGCCATTTTTGATAACAGGCTGGCAATCTGAAAGGCTTCCCTCAAAGGTGTGTATACTGCCGTTTACTGTGCCGTCAGCGTTTAGCTTTACACAGCTTACCTTTGTATCTCTGGCCCACAACAGCAAAAAGCTGTTATCATTTATCTTCACAAGCTGTGGAGCAGAAGCCGAGTCTGTACCCTCTGCATAAGAAGTTATCTTATTGAGCTTGTTTGTGGAAAGGTCCTTTGAAACAGCGGAAACGTAGACGTTTCGTGTTTCTGACGTATTGATATAATCAAGGTCAACTGTACTCTGTGCCACGATATAGCTTGATGATGACACATCAAAGCCGCCTATAGCCGCACCTGTATAGTTATAGTGACCGGCGGTATATTCAGGGTATGTTACAACGTCGATATTGCTGACCTGTTCAAAATAACTTGGGAAGAATTTGCCTGTAGTAAAATCAGAATTATACTTCACCAGAACGGCAGAACGTGGATGAGCGTCACCATGGTCGAGGGCGACTATATGGTTGCCGTCGGTTTTTATAAACTGATTGAAGGAGTGGCTCACATAGCCATAATCAACGTTCATGATGCCAGTATATGAATCAGTGATAGTCATTGAAGGCATATCCACTTCAATGGTAACGTTAGACTGATGATTATTGCCGTCGCTTGACTTATACATCTCGTGGCAAGTTCTGACAAGCAGGTGGTCACCGCTGTGGGTCATTCTTGCCGAGCCTGCATCGAATGGAACTGTAGTGTTAGCGCCATACAGACCGCAGGACTTTATTTTGTTCCAATTCTTATCATACTTCGTTATACGGAAAACCTCGAGGGAGTCGTTTTGTTTCGGATTTTCCTGACCGCTAAGGACATAATAATTATTGCCGGAGTCATAGAAAGCACCAAAGATAGGCAGATCGTTGTCGATAAGCTTAGTGCTGAGCGGTTCAAAATCAGAGCTGTAATATTCCACAAGGAGTTTGCCCTCGATAGCGCCTGACTGAACACGCATATAATTGCCGTTGTCGCACACTGTCAGGTAAGATTTCACTGTGTCAGACCATTGCACATAGTCCTGATCATTCACATTAGAGCCTGAATACGCAACACATTGCGCCACGGCAAAGGCACTGAACGATCCAGCAGACACAGCAGTAGAAACAGCCATTGCGCCAGACAGGACAATGCTCAACATTCTTTTCTTCATATTCATCAGTTTCATCACCTCATACAAAAACTTTTAAACGAGAACGCCTTTATATATATAATATCACAACGCAAGGCGTATGTCAATGAAAATAAGTTACAATGAGAATGATTTCAATAAATTCGTCATACACCAAAGGTCAACGTAGTAAAAAAGAACAAAGAGGATACAAAACAGAAAAAAACGCCTTGACAAGGTTTGATGGGTGTGATATAATATTACAGTGGTATTTCGAGGTGTGGCTCAGTTTGGTAGAGCGCTGCGTTCGGGACGCAGAGGCCGTGGGTTCAAGTCCCGTCACCTCGACCAGTAAAAAGGGTTATGCTTTGAGGAACCGAAAAGCGTAACTCTTTTTATTTTGGTCGAAACGCAGGCTTGAACCCACTGTTCAACGTCCCGTCACCTCGACCAGTCACTCGCCGTGACGGGCATCGTCCGTCATGGCTTTTTTATTATCAGAACTTAACGCCGCAGGGGGAGTTTTTGTATTACCTAAAAAAGTAGGGTTATGCTTTGAGAAACCGAAAAGCGTAATCTTTTTTTATTTTGGTCGAGACGCAGGCTTGAACCCACTGTTCAACGTCCCGTCACCTCAACCCAATAATGTAAGAAGAGAATTGCAGTCGCAGTTCTCTTTTTTGTATGCTCCACATAGCAAAAGTGCCTTATGACTAGCATTAAGGCACTTTATCGATTCAATCTTTCCCCAACCTCTCCGAAATCTCCAGCACAAGCTTCTGATCCTTCTCAGAAAGCCTCGACACGCTGTCCACGATCTTCTGTGTGAGAGCTGGGTTTTTGCTGCCATCGTCGAAAAACTGCTTCGGAGTGACTTCAAGATACTCGCAAATGGCAAGAAATTCACCAAGGGACGGCATTGTCCGACCCGATGATATGCTTTGGATATACCCTTTACTGTGTCCGAGTGCAAGGCTCATCTTGTATTCGGACACATTTTTTTGCAATCTAAGCTGCGTAATTCTGTTGCTGATATCCTTTTCTGTCATTTTATTACTCCCTTCGTCGATTTGTATCACTATACCTATTATAATATATATAATGTGACGATATTACCGCTTATACTAGTATTATTTCTTGACATATACCGCTATAAAGGGTTATAATGTAAAAGTAAACTAATTTTAAACGGACATACCTTTGTCTGGCAATTATGCTATACTGAAAGCAAGATAAAACGACAAAATACGATGATTTGCCGCACCGATAATTTGACATTTTTGGTTAAAATAAAAAAATATTATTTGAAAACGTTATACTAAGCAGCCAGCTTAACAAATTCAAAATCAAATGTGGTATAATTGTAAGAAAGAGGGGTAATAAAATGGAAAATGAGCGTTTAGACAGAGTACTTGAAATATTTTATCGGCTTTTGCACGGCGAGGTCGTGCCTAATCGGCTTATTGCGGAGGAGTATAGGATATCATCAAAGAGTGTCAGTCGTGACGTTGCAAGGATAAACGATTTTCTTGCGGAACACAGGGAGCTTATGCAAAATGCCGAGGTCACATATTCGCACAAGGACAGGGCTTACATACTTAAAAGCGACGAGTTTCTGAAAAATCAGGAACTTTTTGCCTTGGTAAAAGTGATACTCGGGGCACGTTGTTTCAGCAAAGAAGATATGCTATTCATTGTATCTAAGCTGAGAAAGTTTACCACTGCCAATGACCGAAAGCTTCTTGATGAGGTGATCCTCAGGGAGATATATCATTATCACGAGGTACGCTCTGATTGCGACAGCGTGATAAACAATCTTTGGCGTCTTGTGCAGTGCATTGATGGTAAGAAGGTCATTTCGGTAACATATCTGAAAATGGACAGGAGCGAAGTTGTTAGGAAGCTGAAGCCTGCGGCGATAATGTTCAGCGAATATTATTTTTATCTTATCGCATATGCGGCAGATGATATCAGGTACAAGACGAGGTATTTCCGCATTGACAGGATAAAAAATATTGTTGAGCACAGGGAGAATTTCCAGCTTGATCGTGAGCACAGCTTTGACGAGGGCGACCTACGTGAGAAAAATCAGTTTATGTTTCCAGGGGACAACGTGCGGATAACCTTTGAGTTTTCGGGGTTGTCTTTGCAGGCAGTTCTTGACAGGTTGCCCACCGCAAAAGTCATTGAGCAGAACGGCACAAAGAGTGTTATAACTGCCGAGGTCAACTACGGCAGGGGGATAATAATGTACCTGCTATCCCAAGGCTCGTGGGTAAAAGTCCTTGAGCCAAAACCGCTGGTGGAGGATATGCTGGCAGAGATCAAAATTATGAGAAACTATTATTAGGAGGATCTTATTATGTTTTTAAGTATGTTGAATTCCAAGCAGAAGGATATGTTCAGAGAGCTGTGCGTATATCTTATAAACGTCGATAATGACGTTGATGAAAGAGAAGTGACTATGTTGCAGGCATATTGCGATGAAATGGGTATTCCCTTTTCGGAAAAGGTCGCATATAACAATATGGACGATCTTATGAAAGATATCTGTGAAATCAGCTCTGAATCAGAAAAAAGAATGATTGCTTTTGAGTTGATAGGTATCGTATATGCTGACCAGCTCATCAAAGATGAAGAATATGATTGTATCAGTACCTTCTCAGAAATATCAGGCATTCCTGCAACAGTAATGAAGCGTTTTGAAAAGTCCGTAAAAGATATCTATACTATCAACAGCGAACTCATTAATATTATAAACAATGTTTAAATGTGATAAATGCGGCTTATGTTGCCGCCACCTACCTAATTCAGATTTGTTTAAGGATATGCGCTTAAAATCAGGGATCTGCAAATATCTTGGTCAAGATAATCTATGTACAATATACTCACAACGACCAATATTTTGTCGAGTAGATGATGCATATGATTTGATTTTCAAAAACAATATTAGAAAAGATGATTATTATAAGCTTAATTACGAAGCTTGTAGGAAATTGAAGGAGGAGTTATAATGCCAATACCATTTATTGTTGCCGGTTTAATAGGAGGAGTAGTCGGAGCTGTAAATATTGCCGCACGATCAGTAAATAATGATGCCGTAGATGAACTTAATGCTGTTAATAGGCAAATTGAACAATTAGCGAAAGAAACACAGGGACAATATCAGGCTGCGGCAAATATTTTAAATGATAAGATAGAAAAACTAAATGATTTGAAAACAACTGTGCAACAAGAGACCATAAAGGATTACAGCGATCTTTTCAACAATATATCTAATCTCACATATGAGAAATTTAAAGCTATATCTTCAAAGCATGGCGGTTATAACTTTTTGGAGATTGAAAAGGCTGCACAAAACTTCCGAAAGGAAGAGACTAGTGGTGTATCAATAGCTAAAAATATCGCAGAATTTTCATTGCTTTCACCTATCGGTGGTGGATTATTTGTCGTTGGCAAAATAATCAAATACAACAAGATATGCAATGAAACAAGTTTAGCTAAGGCACAACTTGAAAAGCAAAAGACAAACTGTGAAAAGGTACAAATAAAAATAGCACTTTTGAATGACACTTCTCAGAAGTGCGATGAAATAAAAGCGATCATATGGAAGCTTAATGGTATGCTTGTAAACCTTACAAGCAGCATAAATCAAATTATAAGAAAATATGGCAACAACTATGACGATTGGGACGAAGATAGCCAAGAATTGCTTATGACGAGCGTTAACGTTGCATATGGTTTGAACCGAATGATAGTAACGCCGATAGTCAAAGAGGACGGAGATATAAACGAAGAACTTGTGAAGGTCGTTAAAGAAGTTCCTAAAATAACAGGTTTGCAGGAAGATGAAGGACAAAGAGAACGGCTAAAGCCTACTGAAATATTCCATAAATACAACGATCTACGATTTTATATTGTTTCACAAACAACAGAAGAGATCGACGGTAAATACGAAACAGTTGATAATTACAGCTTTGGTAATGCATACAAAGAAGTAGCAGAAAGATTAATATGTAGCTGTGAAAAGGCATATGTTTCTGCTTTGGACAAGTATGAGTTCAATTATGATATCAAAGCCGAGATAGCAAAAGAAGTCTACTTAGAGTTATCCCAAAAGCTTACTAACATAGAATTAGTTGCTTTCTGCAAAAAATACAACAATGGTTTATCGTTTAGTATAACTATAGGCAGAGTAAATATCGGCAAAATACCTGAACACGCATTTAAGGAAGTGGCATATAGTGCAGTTTCAAGCGCTTTGAAAAATGTCAATAAGGCTCATAAAGGAGTACTCTTTGATCAAAGTGCAGAAGAAAAATATGAGAAATTTATTGGAATATTTGCTGTTAATAACAAACTCTCAGCGTATATCACATCCAGTGAAACTGATTACAAAAATGGCAAACTTATTACTGTACATAATTATAGTTTTGGCAATGAATATAAGGAACTAGCTGAAAAAATAACGGACAAATGCCAGGAAGTATTTGCGGACACAGCTATTAAATATGGCATTTCTGAAACCACTGCCACAAATTCAGCAGTTACTATACATAACTCACTTACAGAAGTGTTTAGTAACTTAAATGAATTAAAAGAGATGACTGATGATGACATAGCTGAACTTGCAAAAGGTACAGTAAATGGCAGTATTCCATATTACATAAAGCACAAAAAGAAAGAATAAAGAAACGTAAAATAATTATTGAGAAGGCGGCGATATATAATGACCAACGAGGAAATTGTTGCTGATAAAATCAAAGAATATGAGGTCTTTAAAAAGGAAGCAGAAGAAAGAGAAAGCAAGTCTCTTGAAACTATTGAGGCAGGTTTACCAAGTGCCACAATGGATACTGTCAATATGCACGCAAAGATAAATAATGAGCATATAAAACTATACAAAAGCCTTGATCCTGATCATATTCAAGGTACCGACAAACAAAAACACGGTGGTGCTGCAGAAAGAAAAGAAGTTCATGACAGAAATGTTGAAAAAATAAAAAACGGTAAAGAGCCGAATGCAAAACTTTCTGAAAGCGGCATAGACCAATCTGCTGATTTTTATGACGGAAAAGTAGGCTACCAATCTAAATTTCGCAAATCGCCACAAGAGACTTTTAAAGCATTGATGGATAAGGATACTTATGATGGCGTAAAAAAAATCGTACCGAAAGATCAGGTCGAGGACGTTCGTGAATTGGCAAAAGATGCTGCAAAAGACTATAAAACAAAGGCAGAACAATGTAAGGCAAATGGCGATATGGACGGCTACCAGGAAAATATGAAACTTTCAAAAAGAGCCGAAAATATTGCCAAAACTACTGTAGAGTCAGATTTGACTTATGAGGATTCCAAAAAACTCATTGCAAATAAAAAGAAGGATCTGATACTAAATACCGCCAAAGATTGTCATAGTGCCGGTATGGATTCTATGAAAGCTGCTGGCAAAATAGCCGTTGTATTCAATGGCGCAAAAAACATTGTTGAGGCGTTGAAGGGTAATGAGGAATGGGAAGAAGCCATTAAGAATACCGTAGTTGATACAGCAAAAGCATCAGCATCAGCTTATGCTATAGGCTTTACTGCCACAGCAGTGTCCACAGGAGCAGGAGCATTGGCTTCTGCTGTATCAAACAACACAGTTGCATCGGCACTTGAATCTTTTAGTAAAGGTGCAGCTCCTGCAATCGCAGTGGTAGGAACTGTTGAGCTTACAAAGTCAATTTATCGTTATGCAAAAGGGGATATTGACGGAGCAGGATTAGTTAAAGAATTAGGAGAAAAAACAGCAGGATTAACAGCTTCTGTAATAGTTGGTAATGTGGTTGGTGCAGCAACCGCTTCAATACCAGTAGTTGGTCCATTTATTGCACCTCTTGCTTCAATGATAGCATATACCATAAGTACCTCAATTTACAATAGTGTAATAGAAACCATAAAGATCTTAAGAAGCACCGAGGAAATCCAGCGCCTGTTTCAGTTCTATAAAGACGCTTACGAAAATTTATGTGAACAAAGAAAACAACTTATGTCCTATTTGGATCAACAAACTCAGTTAAGAAAAAACATAGTTATGTCAGCATTCACTGAAATGGAAACGAGTATATTTAATAATGACCTTTCTAAGTTTAATCAAAATTTGGGCAGAGTATTAGATATTTATGCAGATGGCTTGCTTTTTCAATCAAAATCTGATTTTGATAAAACGATACGAAATAGGATACCGATAAAAATATGACTCTCTCCACTTTGTGAACCCATAAAACAGCACAATATAAATAATTTCAAAATGTTGAGCTGAACATTGCTCAAAACTCAGGTATTCTCATGGCAGCAAACCAGTTAAATGCAGTTATGAGAATATCAGTTCTATGTTTGCCAGAAATAACTGCATTCTTTATGCCGTATCAGAGAAAAATATCATAAGCATAAAAGACGGCAAAGCCGGCAAATACACAGGCACTAACGCTTTGTTTTATCAAGACAGCGGTATGCGTCCTCAGATATTTCCCGATCTTTCATCGCAAGCAAGGGAGATGCACAATATGATAAGACAAGTGTTTAATATAAAAGATGAGAGTCTATTTACTGAGATTTATTGCTCAGTTGCTCTGTTTTTATATTCCTGATATCAATACGCCAATACTGCTGCTAAGTGGTTCTCACAGCACCTCAAAGACGACTACGGCAAGAAAGATCAAGTCCTTAGTTGACCCTGCTGTTGTTGACGTAATTTCTGTGCCATCCAAAGAAGATGATTTTGCGGCTGCACTTTCAAATAATTATCTTGTTGTATTCGATAATTCTGACAAGATAAACCGCAAAGCAAGCGACCTTCTCGCTATTGCCTGCACAGGAGGTTATACAAGCAAGAGAATGCTGTATAGTGATAATAATCTTGTGTCTATATCTCTAAAGGCAAAAATGATCATTACTGGTATTGGTGATATCGTGTCAAAGCCTGATCTTGCAGAGCGTTGCAATCCTATATATCTTGTCACTATAAGTGACAGAAAAACAGAAGCTATGATATGGCAAGAATTTAACAATATCAAGCCAAAGCTGTTAGGAAGCATATTCAACACGATAAAAACGGGATTGCTTTATCTTAATGAATTTTCGCACATTGAAAACGCACCAAGAATGGCTGACTTTGTTCAATATGGAGCTGCTTTCACTAAGGCTATGGGGCTTGATCCACAGGCATTCATTACCGAATACTCTAATGGCAATGCAGAGATCGTCCAAGGATGTAACTCATCGGACACTTTGTTTGCCCTGTTACTAAGATTTCTTGGAAACAGAAATGGCAGTTGGAGAGGAACGGCAAGAAATTTGCTTTATGACCTTGAGCAATATGCAAAGAGTGCAGGTATTGCTTTTGATCTTCCGCTTTCAGAATCAAGTCTATCAAGAAAACTAAATTCAGAAAGAAATGCCCTCAATAGCTTGGGAATATTGTTTGAAAAGCACAAGGGTAGTAAAAGAGAAATAATTCTCTCAATGGCGGACAGCAGACCTACGCCTATTCCAAAAAGGATAAAGGTTGAGGGCAGCGACTTGCCGTTTGACGAACAATTTGAACTTGACACGAAGGAGTTTTGACTATGGAAGTATATACAGTAAAAGAAGTTGCAGCCATTTTAAAAGTTGAGTACCACACCGTTCTCAAACTAATAAACAATGGCTTTTTGCCCAGCATAAGAGTTAATAGGACTCACCGTATCTCAGAGAAAGCGTTGCAGGATTTTATTTCTGCGGCGGACAATGGGGAATCGGTAATCTATGAAGTAAAATAACAACCGAAATAGAACTACAGCCTGCAATAATGTTGTGGGTTGTAGTTCTCATACTTATATATGAGAAAAATATTATGGCTAGTTTGATAACAATAGGAATCGGAGTAAGCAAAAAATACAAGCTGACGTGGGATGTAAACACAACGGACGGCACAAGAAAAAGAAAGTCAAAGACTTTTCCTGCTGGTACTTTGCTGAGTACAGTAAAACAATTTAAGCTAAAAGTTGAGCAGGAGTATGCACTTGGAGAGTTGCAGATCGTTGAAAATACAAGGACAGTAGAACTTTTGAAAAAGGCAAGGGAGAACCATGAAAAACGTAAATCTGAAAATCCAGATTGGACTGATTCGGGACACGTTCTGTATCAAGAAGATAGCGGACTTGCTATGCTGCCAAAAGTCATTGGCAGGAGATACAAGAAATTTATGCAGAGTACAGATATTCCATACCGCAATCTGCACGTTTTAAGGCACACGTTTGCAAGTTTACTTGCGAAAAATGGTGCGTCACCGAAAGACTTACAAAGCCTTTTAGGACATTCAGATTCTTATACTTCAATCCAAATTTACACACATTCATACAAGGACGTTCAGCGTAAAAACACAATGCTTTTAGACCAAGAAATCCTTGAAAAAGGCAGTGAGGTTGGATAAGCGTTTTTGTGCTAAAATAAGGGTTATACTTCGTGTGCGACACCAACTTGTCGCTTGAAAGAAAATCAGATATATCAAGGTGGCATATGGTGTGAAGAAGTTGTATGCAGACGATACAGTAATCAATGATTATGAAATTCAAAGTTTCATATTTTCATATATTCAAGTCCCGTCACCTCGACCAGTAAAAAGGGTTATGCTTTGAGGAACCGAAAAGCGTAACTCTTTTTATTTTGGTCGAAACGCAGGCTTGAACCCACTGTTCAACGTCCCGTCACCTCGACCAGTCACTCGCCGTGACGGGCATCGTCCGTCATGGCTTTTTTATTATCAGAACTTAACGCCGCAGGGGGAGTTTTTGTATTACCTAAAAAAGTAGGGTTATGCTTTGAGAAACCGAAAAGCGTAATCTTTTTTTATTTTGGTCGAGACGCAGGCTTGAACCCACTGTTCAACGTCCCGTCACCTCAACCCAATAATGTAAGAAGAGAATTGCAGTCGCAGTTCTCTTTTTTGTATGCTCCACATAGCAAAAGTGCCTTATGACTAGCATTAAGGCACTTTATCGATTCAATCTTTCCCCAACCTCTCCGAAATCTCCAGCACAAGCTTCTGATCCTTCTCAGAAAGCCTCGATACGCTGTCCACGATCTTCTGTGTGAGTGCAGGATTTTTGCTGCCATCGTCGAAAAACTGCTGATGATAAAGATATAGAGCAGATAAAACGAACCATGCTTGAACGTGTCGAAAGTATCGAGCCTAGAATAAGAGATTATGCAGAAGAATGGCATATCAACATATTCAGACAAAAAGATCTCCGTTGGAGATATAAGAAAAACTCAGCTTATCACTACATATGGTGTTGGCGCTATAGTTGACTTTAAGAACGATACTGTTGTTATCGCTTCTACAGACGATTGGGACTATTCCCCTAATGGCGCTGATAATGAATATCACCGCCGCCTCCTGTCCCCCAAGAGAGCGGCGGTATCTACACCACGCTACTTTTCAGTAAGATATTCATTTCTGTCAAACAACTGCTCAATTGAAAGATTTTTAAACCTCGGAATGTTGTATCCAAACGGCGAGTTGAGAGCCTTTACAAAGTCTTTCGTATAGCCGTGATTTTTTAAAAGATCGTCCTCATACTTTATTTTCTCTTCTTGCTTTGTGTCATCTTCCCTTTTCGTGATACAGCGCTGCATAACATAATGATAAATGGAGAAGTAAGAATCCACTGTACGAATATCTCCTATGTATTCTTTCAGTTCACGAACTACAGTAAGATGAGCAATACAGTTGCGGTATTTTCTTGTCATGCTGCTGTCTGCATTATTTATATCAACTTCAACGCACTTGCGCAGCCGCTTGTTCTTTTTCAAGAACAAATTCGGCGACTCATCACGATCATCACAAAGTTCACAAAGCGTCTGTGAAAGTATCCTGTAGTCATTTTTCAAGTTCTTTGAAGCCAACTCAGGAATTATCTCCTTATACAGCCCAAAATCACGTTCAAGGCAGTGTATCGCAATAACATACCTTGCATTGACATTCACAAGATTTTTCACCAGCAGATACATGACCGTAAGATAAAGCCCGATAACAGCCTTTGCCCTCTCCTTAGCCACGTTTTCTCTGCCATTTGCCTGCTGTTTCACATTTTTGAAATCATCAAATCTGATGTTCTTTATCATTCTCGCAAGCTCACTGCGCTTTGCTTCCAAAGAACTGTTCATGTCAGGAAATTCCACACAACTCTTGTAATAACGTTCTATCTGCGTGTCAGGGATACCCCCAAGAACAAACATGACAACTTTCTCATTCTCAGCCACTTCTCTTATCTTCTGAGCGTTCGCATACTTGATAAGGTATACAAACCGAGAGGACTCGATAACATTGTTTGTTATGAAATTTCTCAGACCATGTATGCCCTTGCCTTTTTCTTTAAGTTTTAAAATCTCGCTTATCCTATCGTCCGTGATCTTGTCGTCTATACCGAGTATAGTCAGTGCGTCACGTAACATCGTAAGCTTCGCCGAAGCCGCAGGCTTTCTCATGGAAGCAATGTTCTTTACGATAAAAAGCTCGTTGGTTATCCTCTGGCTGTCATTGAACAGCTTGTAGCCCACCGTAAGCTCACACTCAACATCAACAGCAGAGCTTTTCATTATCTTCAAAAATTCCTTGATGTTATCAAACTTGCTGATAAGCGTTGTTAGAAGATCGTTTATCTCCTTGCCGTCAAGAAAATATGTGAGCATATATATCATTTTGGAGAAATACAAAAGGTCAGACGCATTCTTCTTTTCGCTGTCAAGAATTTTCTCATCAAAATCCATGTCAGCCTTGCCAAGCTCCTTGATAACGTCACCGTTCATGTGGTCGGCGATATTTTCAAAATCATTCCTGAATTTGCCCCAAAGCTTTGCCGCTTCATCAGCATATATCCCCTCTTTTTCATCATCGGTCATTGAAAAACGCAGTTTGCGCACAAGAGCTTCGCCTGCGACAACGTCATTTCTGTAGTAGTTGCAGAAAAGCAGAAAATCCATAAGCTTGTACATCTTTGAGCGCACAGAGTCATATTGCTTGTCCTTAAATCTATAGCCGTATTCGTCCAGCATTTTCTCACGAAGCTTTTTGATAGAAAAACCGAGATTTTTCTGAGATTTAAGCACAATGAAATCGTAATAAAGGCGTATGATATCATCAGCCTCATAGCCTTTCATCATATCAATAAGCAAGCTGATATTGACCTTGTTGCCCTGGATAAAGCCCTTATTTATAGAATCGAATCTCTCATCTACAAGATAGTCAAGGGTTTCTCTGTATTCGGGATCAATATTGTTAATAAAGCTGTAAAGGTCTTCATCAAGCTTACTTGACTTATCATGGAAAACACTCTGCCTTATCTGCCCCACAATTGCAAGCATATGATAAACACGCTTTTTGTAAGCTTGCGAAACTCTTGTATCCTTTGTCTTTGGCTCTTCAAGACCGAAATAGCCAAGACGCTTAGTTTTCAGCAGGTCATTAAACTTGCTAAGGCTTTTCTTGATATTACCCTTTACCTTATCGGAAAGATTACTTTTGTCAGGGTGAGTAAAAATATAATAAGTATTTTGGGCAGAAAGATACCCCATAAAATCATCATAACTTTCAGAACCCTTTACACCAAGCATATTGTTCAGTGCATAAACGATATTCGTCACATACACTGCAAGTATCTTTTCGATATCCAGAATGTTGTAAATAAGCTGGATATGTATATTATCATCAAAAGTCTTGCCGAAAAAGCGCTTTTCAAGCTCCGATTTAAGCCCCAGCATATCCCATCTTACAGGCGAGCTTTCACCGCTTCTGTGAGTAGGGTTTGAAGTATTTATCTCCACTCCGCTCTCCAAGCCATGCTTGCTTGAGAAAGTGATGTTTACTTTGGTTACACCACAAAGCTCGATATTGCTGCTGTCCTCAGAGGAAAGCTGAGTTTTGTTGTAGTTATCATTATCCACCTTATCCACCTCATATTCAAGCACAGCAGAATTGCCCTTGCCGAAAGAGGTTATGTACATTTTATTTTTGCTGACAAGAATAGACTTCATTCCTGCCGCCTTTACGGAGGATTTTTTCTTCTCTGCCGCAGGAGCAATGACCTCTGCAGCAGGCATGGCAGCGATCGCAGGAGCAGCGTTATTATTTATCTCAGCCGCTTTGAGCTGTCTGGCTTTTTTCTGAGCCTCACGCAGCTCTCTAGGCTTCATTTTATTCTTTTTTGCCATAAATATCACTCCTTATATTAGTTATCCCTTAGCGCATTGAGCGTTAAGGGATTTTTTTATTTGTTGGTTTTGATGTTAAACTTTGCCATTTGGTGCAAATTCGCACCAGTGTAGTAGCCAAAGCCAATTTCATAAAGGCAAACACTTTGTTTTAGACTAGTGCAAATTCGCACTAGTGTAGTAGTATCGAAGTTATTTACACAATAAACGGAAAGTTTTAGACTAGTGCAAATTTGCACCAGTGTAGTAGTTTTGATAAGCAACGAATCGCAAGGGCTGGTTTTAGACTAGTGCAAATTTGCACCAGTGTAGTAGATCGATGATGAGTCATATTGCTATGACGAGGTTTTAGACTAGTGCAAATTCGCACTAGTGTAGTAGAAATATGCTTTTAAGAAAAGCGGTTTGCAGTTTTAGACTAGTGCAAATTCGCACCAGTGTAGTAGCTTTAATCTTGTTCAAGAAACATATGATTAGTTTTAGACTAGTGCAAATTCGCACCAGTATAGTAGGTCAAAGTTGACAAAATAATCAATGATATTCTGTGATAAAACACCAAACTTATCTTATCGACGCTTTAATGTATATATTATACCATTTTCAGACATAAATGTCAATAGAAAATGGCTGTTTTACATAAAGCATTTTCATCACCTCCCGTCTGTTGTTATTTCATCTCATTCCCCAATCTCCTTGACAGCTGCGATAGCACAGTCAAGTACAGCTACAATGATAGCCGTAAGGATCGTCTTTCCCATTTTTATCACCTCCTGTCCTTTGTTCTGTATACATTATACCACCTTATCATCGTCAACAAAAGTGTAATTTTCAAAAACTTTTTTATCTATGTTTTTACACATTTATCACGTTTTTACGGCATTTATATCACAATTTCAGCAAAATAATTTTCTATGATATTGACAAAAAGTACATTTGTGATATAATGGATACAAGAGGTGATAAAAATGAGCATGACCCCAAGCACATTTCTGCCCAAGCGTGAGGGCGGCGTACCATATATCGCAGAGGTGCAATCCATACCCCTCTCACCCTCTGCATATTCCGTCATTATCAAGGACAAGTCCATATTTGAAACAAGCCTTTCCCCTAACGGCAGCGTATCAATGTCCTCATTTCTCACAAGTATATTTGATTCAGCATATATCGCATCATTAAAATACAAAAGTGAAAAATATAATGGTATCCCACTTCTGAACGCATTCGTAAAATGGCAGATCGAGGAGATCGATGACGGCCTTGATGATAAAAGCAAGGAGATAATAAAAAGCTATCTTATCTCAAAGCTCTCTGCAAAATACGAAAAAACCAAGACCGAAAATGCAGTGCGAGTAAGGCTCAGCATATGCCGTGACCTTTACGATACACTGAGCAGTGATGACCTTTACTATGAAAACAAGGTGTACAGCTCGACCCTAAGAAGATTTCTGAAAGCCGTGTATGAGGACTATGCCCTGCTGTCAGATTGCGAACGTGAAAGGCTCATTTTTGCCGACAATATCATAAAAATAAATGAAGTCATCAAACAAAACGGCAGCAGATATTACAGCTTCATTTACGCATATTCTAATATGTACAGCCGTGAAAAGCGCCGCATAAGGCTTATCCCATACCGTATCGTCAGCGACGAATATAAGATGTATAATTATCTTGTCTGCCTGTCCGACGAAAAAAGCGCAGGCAAAGAGTTCAAAGCCGACAGCTGTCGCATAAGCAGATTGAGCGGACTAAGCATTGCAGAAAAGCTCAGCCAAAAGGAATACTCCTCCGTCACCGAATACGAACGGCTGAAAGAGGGTCACGTCAAGTCCGTGAAGCACCTACTCAGCGACCCACGTTTTGGCAGTGATGAGAGCGATATCTCCAAAGTGTACCTCACCGAAAAAGGCGTTGAAATGTTCGGCAAAATACTCTATCAGCGCCCCATACTGAAAGGCAATGAAAAGCCCAAGCCCAACGCTGTCAACGAGTTCATCTCCCCGCCTATCCAAGTCAAATACTATTTCAATAAGTTCGGCAAAGACGGCGTTATCCTATCCCCAAGCGACTCGTTTGAAGAAATGAGGACGTTGTATGTCGAGGGGGCAGAGGCGTATAACCGAGAAGTTGAGATGTGAGAATATAAATGAAAATTATAGCAAAAAAACACCCCTATACAGAAATATACTAATGATATCATAAATAGTCAGGCTCATGAGAAAAGTGAATATATGAAGTTTATCTTTGTAAAATAAACCGACCCCATTCGCTAGACTTTTTGACCTAGCAAATGGGGTCGGTTCAAATATCAATATCATTAACCCAAAAAATCAAAACATAAAAGCAAGCGTAATATGCGGATCACTTTACTTTTCTGCCGTAAACCTTGCCCACTCATATTCCGCTGTCAGCGGAACTGTGCCGTCAAAGGCTTTCAGCCAGCTGTCAACGCCAATGCCGTTCCACGCATTCATCATTATTTTACCTGGTGTGACAGGCAAATTTTCCGTTGCCTTGTATGCTTCCTTTCCGTCAACATACCAAGTTATGCCGTCCTCTTTCCACTCAAATGCGTAAGTGTGAAAATCCTCAGAAGCGTCAAAACCAAGATCATACATATATTCGTGCTTGCCAACACCATTGGTGTAGTAATTGAACTGCACCTTTGTTGTGTCCTTGCCAAGGACTTCAACATCTATTTCGTCCCAAGGATTATCCTCCGATGGACCGGTGTATGTAAAGAACGATGATACAACGCCGTCATTCTTTATGGCTTTCATCGATACCTCATAAAGTCCATAGCCATAGTTCTCCTTTGAACGATACTCGCCGCCTCTGTACGCTTCGGAATCGCCCATACTGTCAATGGTAAGCTGCATTTTTCCGTCATTGAAAGTTACGTTATCTTCGCTCCACGAACAGTTGAACGGATCGCCATTTGACCAGCCTGCTGAAATCGAAAAATCATTTGACGCACCCTTGCTGAAATCTGCCTCAACCGTGTATGGAGAATTGCTTTCCGTTTCCGCCTTGCTGCTGACATCTTGCGAAGAACTGCTGTCAGATGAAGCACCGCAGCCACCCATAGACATAACTATCATTGTAAGAATCGACATAGTCAAAACTTTTTTCATTTTTCATTACCTCCGAATAAATATCAGAATTTTATCTTCTATAAGTATTATAAATCAACAAATGTGATATTTATATCAGAAAAGTAATGCAAATATCAGATTATTAACATCAACTTATATTTTCGATCTGCTTGTGCTATGCTTGTTCCAGTTTGCACGGAAAAACTGATCTCTATACTGTTTCGGTGTAAGTCCTGTCTGTTTCTTAAAGCAGGCAATAAAATGGCTGTGCGAGCTGAAAGCAAGATAATTGGCTATATCAAGCGGACTATATTCAGAATATCTCAGCATATTTTCAGCCGCTTGTATCCTTTTTGACATAATGAAATCAGAGATCTTTACGCCAACTTCCTCCCTGAAAAGCTTTGAAAGATACTGAGGCGTTATGTTCAGTTCATCTGCTATCTGATTGACGGTCACGCCCTTGTAAATATTATCGAAAATGCAGTCAAAGCACATAAGGATATGCTTTGAATAAACGTTCTGTGACGCAGCCTTTTTCATTTGCTTTGTATAATAAACGATAACTTCCTTGTGTACAGCCATAACGCTTTCTTCATTGCGGCACTCATCACATTTATTAATGTATATATCGCTTATGGTATACGCAGTTTCCGGGTCAAGTCCACCCTCGATGCAAAACCTGCACAGCATAGCTATGGTTATGACAAGATGATACTTGACGTTTCTAAGGTCGTCTTTGCTGAGCCTGCCCTTTCCGTTTGTATCCAGCGGCGTATACAAACGTTTGACCGTTTCAAGATCGCCCGCCCGCACCGCAGAATAAAATTCCAGTTCCGTTTCATATGGTGAATGATGATAGTCATTTTCCTTTTGCATAAACTGCCGCTTAGACAATTCTCTGTTTATTTCCATAGCTTTCACCCCCTGCTTTTTAGCTTATTATATCATATTTACAGACACAAGTAAAGCTTCATATTTATAGAAAAAGGACGGCAAATCACCCTGCCGCCCTTTTTTCTGATAATTAGATATTATTTAGCCTCTTTCATTGAAGCCATAGCCTCGTCGATAAGATAATTTATAGCCTTTTCATTTTCCTGAACGACCTGTGACCAGCTCTTTGACTCCTGCGGATTCATTGTTCCTCTTATTGCAGTATCGCAAATAGAGTTAAGGTCGGCAGATACGCCCTGTTCAAAGTCAAATACAGGATTCTGTGCGGAAAGATCATATATAGTATCTCTCATTTCAAGCATTTCATCAGACCAGCCGTAATCGTCCTTATACTGGTCGAGGGTTATCTGATGTGCAGCCTCGTCAAGCTCCGCATAACGGCAGCATTCAAGGAAAGCCGCCACGCCCTCAGGATTTTGAGCGTTTTTTACAATGCTAAAGCCGTGTACTCTTGAAGGGATATACTGTTTATCGCTATCAGCTGAGCAAGGAACAGGAACGAACATTACCTCTCCCTTTGATACATCGCCATAGTTTACAGTTGTTGACGGAGCATTCTCAAGTGCCCAAAGTCCGATAGGATAGAAAAGCGTCAGACCTGTTGCCATTCCGCTGCCCTCTGCGTCGCCTCTGAGTTTCCAGTTGTTCTCGTGCTTTGGATAAACAACATTGTTCTTCTGCAGCTCATACATCATATTCTGAGCCTTTGCTATCATAGGGTCAGAAATATTGTTTACAAGCTTGCCGTCTGTGATACCGATGAGCGGCACACCTGAAGACTGCTGCAAAGCTTTTTCATAATACCAGCCGTCAAGTGCGTATTTATCGCTTTCAGCGTCAGTAAAATCAAGACACATTTCTGTGAATGTATCCCAGTTCCACTTACCTTCTTTGAAAAGCTCAGCAGGATCGTCATATCCGTTATCTTCCATTGTCTGCTTGTTGTATACAAAAACATATGCAGGGTCTGTTCTGATAACGCTCACATAATGCTTGTCGCCAAGCATAAACTGATCTGTCGCACCCTTTATGTCTGTCCAAAGAGGCTTTGAAAGATCGATATAATCGTCGATAGGCTCTATCATTGACTTTATAGCGCCCTTAGGGAAAACGTCCATATCATCAGCGCCGATGAAATCAGGTGAATCATTTGACATTACAAGTGCCGCAAGATCGTCAAACTTAGTTTCCCAAGTGGTCTGCACCCAGTTTATCTTACCATTATACTTTGTCTTGAACAAAGCAAGGTCAGCGCCTATCTCCTTGTCCTCTGCCTCAGTAGGGTTGATATCCCAATGTGAAAACCACTTTATTTCGTTGCTCTTGAGATCTCTCACATCTTTCATATCATCAGCAAGTCTTTGAACTATCTGCTGCTGATCTTCCTTAAGCTTTTTGTCAACGACCTTGCTTGATGAATCACTTGAACTTCCGCAAGATGCAAATGCTGAAAGCGAGCAAACCGCAAGGGCAAATGTCAAAACTCTTTTTGCATTATTCATAGCCATACCTCCGAATATTACTTTCTTCTCTTTGCAACGATCACTGCTGTGCCGGCAAGAGCGATAACAGCAAGTGCTCCGCCAACAGCCGCACCTGTTTCTGCTGCCTTAGATGTATTGTCAGATGCTTTTGAAGATGTAGCCGCTGCTGCAGAAGTCTTGCCTGCATCTGCCTTAGATGAAGAAACATCTTTCTTTGACGTATCAGCCTTTGAGCTTGAAGCATCAGACTTTGAATCTGCCTTTGAAGCATCTGTTTTTGACTCTCCGCCCTCGGCAGATGCAACACCGAAATCAAGCGTCATTGAAAGTGTGCCACCGTTGAAAGCGCCTTCCTTCTCCCAGCCTGCGACCTCAGGACAAGCTTTCTTTGTTACCTCGCCTGTTTCCTCATTGACCTCGTCAGTTGGTCTGATATGTATTCTTATTCCACCCTCTGCGTCCTCGTCCATTGAAGTGATAGAATTAAGCGAATCAAAAACCGTTGTTGTGCCGTCCTCGGCAACGAACTTTGCGTCAGATATCTTAACGTCCACAGGATAAACACCATCAGGAAGATTAGCCACCATAACGCCCATATCTCCAAGAGTTCCCTTGCCTGACATTGTCTTGTCGGTGATAACTTTGCTTATCTTATATTCAACAGTTATCTTGCCAGCATCATCGATGCCTACCCAGTCGCCCTGATTCCAGGTCCAGTCCTGACCCATATAAAAGCCCATTGCTCCGATAGAGTAATATGAGTCATTCATTTTTGAGTCCTCCTCTGACGGGTGAACAACATCGCCAAGCTTTGCTGCCGAAACAGAAACTGACATCATTGTTGCTGCGAGAACCGCTGCTGAAAGACCTGCTACAAATTTTTTGATCTTCATAACCTTTTCCTCCTATTTTTCAATAAAATTTTTCGCTAAAAGCAATTTATTTTGTTGTTTCTGTATATATTATAACTATGTAAACGTTTTGTTTATATCAAAAATGTAACATAAATATCATAAAAGTGTTTAATATCGAATTTATGAAAGATTATAAATATATGAAAACAGACCCACTTGATATTCAAGCAGGTCTGTTTATTCGGAAGTTATTATAAGAAAGTGACTATGAATGATTATGTTTATATTATATACGCTACTGTAAAATAGTTATATCAATATTCAATTATTTATATCAAATAATTATCGCAAATAGGATTTTATGAGCAAACATCAATTTATGAAACTAAGCATAAAAAAACAAGCTCGGCAAACGTGACCGAGCTTGTCCAAAAATGGAGTTATATGAAGAAATTATCTATCAAAGATACTTTACCAGTTCATCAAGAACGCTGTCAAGATGTCCGTCAATAAAACCATAGTCAACGCCCTTGTATGACCAAGCCGCTCTTCCGATAGAACATTTCTCAAAGGCACTGCTTATATCCTTGTACCAGTTAAGAGTATTTTCAGCAGATGCAAGATTTATAACACCGTATTCGCCGCAATACATAGGAACATTTCTTTCCTCTGCGACCCTTACAGCCTCAGCAAATCTTCCCATAAAATAATCAGGCGTAAATTTCTCTGTCTTGACTTCCTCGTATGTCTGCATATATTCAAGACCAAGACGCTTTACCTCACTTCTGTATTTTGGGACGCTTCCCGGATAATCGATCCTGAAATCTCTCGGCATCTCATCTACCCAATAGGCAGCCTGATGAGTGAAAAGAAATGGGTCATAGCAATGGAAAGTATAAACTATATGCTCGTCATAAGGCTTATCAAGGTCTTTCATTGAATCAATAGAGTTGTTCCAGTAGCTGCCCACAATGATATTTATATCAGCACTATATTTTCTGATAAGCTTTATGGCATTTTCAACGATAGCGTTCCATTTTGCACTGAATTTCGGATCAGTTACCTCATTGAGAAGTTCAAAAGAGACCCTGTCAGAATATTTGCTGAAACGCTTTGCAAACTCTTCCCAAAGGTCATAGAATTTCTGCTGAAGCTCAGCGTTATCAAAGAACCCGCTTTCAGCCTGAGCCTTATCAAAGAAAAAGCCCATTGTCTTATGGAGGTCAAGTATCATATTGATACCGTTATTTCCGCACCAATCGATACACTTCTGAACATAGTCAAAGCCGCTCTCTATAAAGCCGTTTTCGTCCTGAAAGATATTATAATCCACAGGCACTCTAACGTGGTCGCAGCCCCAGCCCTTTATACGCTTGATGTCCTCCTCAGTAATAAAATTATCAAGATGTTCCTTACTGTAATCGCATTGTGACAGCCAGCCTCCGATATCGATGCCGTGCATATAGCCATTAAATCTTCTCATATTTTTAACCGTCCTTTCTGATTCTAGTTTTATTTGCAACTATATCGTAGCACTATATGGCCAGAAGTTATATCATAATTTTAATATTCGTGTAAAAATTGTAATGTTATTATGACATTTTAAATGTATTTTGATATCTATATGTCTTCTCTTCAATAGTTACATGTCCCGAGCTTCAAGTTTTGGGTCTTTTCGTGCGATCTATTACATGGTGTAGGCTATATCTCCCAACAAAAAAACCTTTGTCAACGACCGCAAGTCACGTTATTTGCTTTTTTCCTGCATAAATCCCCCACCTCTGCAAATAATATTACTGCAATTTTGAAAAAACAACGGAGGTCATAAATATGAAAGCAACAGGAATTGTCCGCAGGATCGACGATCTCGGCAGAGTTGTCATACCTAAAGAAATAAGGCGCACCATGCGTATCCGTGAGGGCGACCCGTTACAGACAACGTTGAACTACGAACTGGAATGCTGTATGTGTCTGCTGAGAATTGCGGACAGGCTGTACATAAAATAAATTAAAAGCAAAAACTATAAACAGCTTGACATTTTGATAAGAATGTGTTATTTTAAATCTGTAACTTAAATTACGTTATAGATTTAAAAGGTGAGCATATGAGAGAATACCTAAAAAAAACGTTAAGACAAAACGTTAAAATAAAAGAGAATAATGACCTATACGACCGATTGCCGCTTGCTTTCAAAGGGAGATACGATCTATTTGATGTTGAAATCAACGGAATAGACTGGCTTGCAATTCAACCAAAAGGCGATGTTGGTCTTATTGCGCTCCGAAAGGACAGAGCTAAAGTTCAGAATATTTCAGGACTTAACTGTGCAATATTTCTTAAATCGACCACCCCTTATATCAAGGAAAAACTTGTCGAGGACGGCATCCCATTTGTACTGAAAGGCAAGCAGGTTTATTTGCCGTTTATAGGCTGCCTGCTGTCTAATTCAGGTGAACGTGATATTGCACCTGTTGATATTATTTCGTACTTGACGCAAAAGCTAATACTTATGGCAATCTATGAAAGGTGGAACAAGGTAACAGTATCAGAAGCTGCCACAAAGCTGGGCGTATCCAAAACGTCTGCGAGCAGGTGCTTTGATGAAATAGAATATCTGAATGTCAATATCCTTGATACAAAGGGCAAAGCAAGAGCTGTTACCGTTCCGTCTGATATAAAGCAGCTGTGGGAACAGCTTCAGCACATTCTTAGAAGCCCTGTTATTAGAAGATACGAGTTTCCGAATGATATATATTTAGACAAAAAGGCAGGAATCACTGCTCTGTGTGAGTATTCATTGCTCTCTGATAATGCTTACACTACCTATGCGGTGACAAAAAAAGAGTTATCTGACACAGGGGTAAAAAAGCTGAAGCAAGTTCGAAAAGGAGAAGCTATTGGCTGTGCAGTTCTTGAAGTGGGCTATTTCATTGACTATAACCATAAGCCGATACAAGACCCACTAAGCGCATCCCTGTCATTGACCGATGAAGAATTGCAGGACGAAAGAGTAATGAAATCTATAAACGAGATGTTGGAGGAATATGTGTGGTAAAAGGATTAGATACTTTCAGAAACTATTTTGCCGACTACGAAGAACAATATGTGCTTATAGGCGGTGCAGCCTGTGATATTATATTTGAAAGCAATGACGCAACTTTCAGAGCAACAAGGGATCTGGATATGGTTTTGATAGTCGAGGCTCTTACGCCTGAGTTTGGAGAAAGATTCTGGAAATTTATTCAGAACGGGAGATACCGAAATAAGACAACAAGTGTACAAAAGCCGCAGTTTTACAGATTTGATAAACCTGAAGATGATACCTATCCTAAAATGATAGAACTGTTTTGTAGGAATAATTTTGAACTTCGTAAAATGACAGGGATCACACCAATACACATAGATGATTCTGTTTCAAGTCTGTCAGCAATTCTGCTTGATGATGAGTATTATAAAGCTTTGCTGGAAGGAAAAGTTGTAAGAAACGGCCTGTCTGTTCTTCGCCCTGAATATCTTATTCTGTTCAAGGCAAAGGCATATCTTGACTTGAAACAAATGAAAGAGAAAGGCGAAGCTGTTGATTCGAGCGATATAAAGAAGCACAAAAAGGACATTTTACGAATAACAGCTGAGCTAATGCTTGAAAGCGTATCTGAATTACCCGCAAAAGTTAAATTAGATATTGATACTTTTATTGACTTGTTGGGGCAAGACCCATTTGACAGCAATTCCTTGAAAAGCTATGGACTTAAAAATGATGATGTAGTAGAGGTATTACATAGGATCTTTGGATGATAAGCAGTGTTCTTAATTATTATGAAGTACAGCGGTTGTGTTTTTATGCTACAGCAAAAAAATTCAACTCCGTTTTGAAATTGGTGCGTTTTTATTATATTTTCTGCTTGCGTTTTTGAGATTGACGGATAGGTTGTGCATAAAGTAAAACGGAAACCGGACGGATAGTGCAGACACGCATTTTTTACCGTTTGTGAGCGAAGCTGGCTCTGCGAAAAAATCTCTGTAAATTAATCAACTGTGATAAAAACATTAGTTGGGAGTGGCATAAAATTTGCCACTCTAATTTTTTACAGTATACAATGGGTACTGTAATTTGTCAAGGTTCTTTTTGAAAATCAGCCTGATGGAGTGGAGCACAGCGCAATGGAATCAGGCTGATTTTCAGCGGCTCGCTCAGCCAAGCCTGTCGGGATACATGATTTCAAGCTCACCAAGAACTCTGCACCAGTTTCTCAGTGGCATAGTCCATTTTTTCGCTATTTTATGAGTTGCAAGATACAGAGCCTTCAACAGCGCCGTATTGCTCGGAAATACGCTTCTCTGTTTGTTCAGACGGCGGTATCCGCTGTTACGGCTCCTTTCATACCCGAAAGACCATCGGCACATATCACGAGGACGTCCTTTACGCCACGATTTTTTAGCTCGTTCAGAACGCCAAGCCAGTACTTTGCACTCTCGTTTTCACCGATATGTATGGACAATAACTGCTTATGTCCTGTAAGACTGACAGCAAGAACAACATACGCTGCAAGCTTTTTATCTGTCCGTTTTCTCGTACAGAAAGATGTACAGCATCAATAAATACAATGGGATAAACCTCATCAAGCGGACGTTTCTGCCAGTCCTCTATCTGCGGAAGGAGACGGTCTGTGATATCGGATACCATACCATCGCTGACCTCAAATCCGTAAATATCTTCGATGGTATCGCTTATCTGGCGTGTTGTCATGCCCTTTGCGTACAGCGATATTATCTTCTGTTCGATACCTGAAATATCCTTTTGACGCTTTTTTACGACCTTAGGCTCGAATGTTCCGTCTCGATCCTGTGGTACTTCGATCTCGGTTTCGCCTAAATTTCCACGTATCTTCTTTGTTTTCTTTCCATTACGGTAATTGGAGTTGTCCGAGCGTTCATATGAACTGTACCCTAAGTGTTCATCCAGCTCTGCCTCAAGCATTTCCTGTATAGTGCCGCCAAGAAGATCCTTCAGAGCATCTTCTATATCCCTTGCTGACCGGATATCATACTCCTTGAGCAGCATTCCGATGATGTTCTTTTTTCCTTCACTCATTGGTTCTCTTTTTCTTCTTCCCATAAAAAATCAGCCTCCTGTGTTATTTATATTTTACCACAGTTGACTGACTTTTTACAGACTTTTTTTTCAGAGGGTCGAAAAGCAGCGACATTGCTGCCGCTGCTTTCCACCGTTTTATCTCGCAGCTTGCATAGGGTCGCTCCTCAGCGTTGCCCTATTTGGCTGCAAATATAGTATTGATTTTATTTTGGGTGTTATACGCATTTACACAGTTGTTTTTTCAGAACCGAAATAGGACCTAATGGATACGTCACTATATTGAAAATGTCTTTTAGTATACTATTTATTAATTTTACGAGTCATAATTTTTCTGCCCAAAACATCATACGTACATACTCACATACAGCATCGTCGTATTTTTTAGTTTCAATAAGATCTACGATATAAACGATTTTACTATAGATTTCATTGTAAATCTCATCTTTTCTATCTAATTTGTTGATCTTTTCTATAATTGCAGGTGCTGTTTCATAGTAAATTTTTATTAACCCATTTCCGAAAACAGACTGTTTCATATAATGATCTCTTAAAGATCTTAATGTTGTTAGCTCGTAGCAATCATCAGGTAAGCCTTTATGTTCGCAGCAAGCTGTTGTTAAAAAACATCCTCCGGTGCTTGATATGTTTCCCTCTTCCCAATGGCTACACGAGTCATCTGCATAGTAATAAGATTTATACCAACTGCAATAGCCTTTCTTATATTCCCCCTCATAAGTATAATACTTACAGGAACCGCATTTATTCATTTCTACATAATCCATAATTATCATTTCCCTATCTGAATTTTAATTTTCCGAAAATATCCCTTTTGAATCTGATCAAAAATTTTTTTGCATCTTCAAACCCAAGTTTATATGCTGAATCAAAAGAATCATAAGCCATTGAAATCTCATTTATATTTAAACAAAAGATACCGTGTTTATAACATAATAAGCCTTCTAAATAAAATGTGATTTCAGCAATCTGAGGATAAGCGTCAGTCATTTTAGAAAGCTTTAATAAAAGACCATCTAATTTATCCGTATGGTTTTCATTTATATATAGATCACTTAATGAATCAATAATTGAATAATATAATTGATTTTTATCTTCAGAATCACTATTACATTCACCAATAATATATAAATAATCAGTACACAATTCAAGACCTTCAATATTTTTCGCTTTATCAAAAAAAAGAAACATTGCTTTTAAAATAAAAAATGAACTTTCATAATTATTATTGGTTTTTAAATATTTTTTTGCTACTGATATACCTTTTGGGACATTTGTCCACGATTCATTTATAGAACCATAATATAAATTTAAAAATGCATATTTTGCACAACAATCCATATTATCCGACATTCCGAGCTCATAATAATAGCTTGCTAATTTATAATTTGGCTCAATATTTTTTTCATCTGAAAATAAATCACCAAGTATTTTATAATTTTTTGAACGTTCAAGATAAAATACAGCTTTATTAATATCCTTCGGAAAGTCTGGTGTACCTGCAATATATAACTGACCAATAAGCGTATCTGATAATGGACATCCGCCTAATGCCTCACTTTTCTTTAGATACTCCGGAATTTTTTCATCTCTATTCGGCAAGTTTTCATTTTTCAGATATAAAAAAGCTGCGGCTGAGTATCCGGTTGGATCATGCGTTTCTTCAGAAAATGCACAATAATAATCTTCTGCTTTTTTTAGATCAACAGTTGTTCCAAGTCCTTCTTCATATATATTCCCCAAAATAAATCCCGATCCTGCACCTTCATATTCGTAAGCTATTTCAAGGAGCTGTCTTGCTTTCTCATAGTTTTGAGGTGCACCATTTTTTCCGTGACGAAAAAATACTCCTAATATCCATACAGCGTTCGGGTTGTGCTGATAATATGCTTCACGAACATATTCATAAGGCATTTGAGACAATTCTTGTTTTGTGCAATTCCTTAAGTCCATATATTACCGACCTCCTTTATATTTTTCAACCCGTATCAATCAAAATTTATTTCTTTCGGCATTTGATTTTAAATCATCAATAGTACAGCCATTACATTGCTCAATAGTTATTTCGTAAAAATTGTAATATGAATATTCATTCTCAGAAAATTCAAGTGCATCTCCTTTATAAATTTCCTCTGACGTTAATTTACCATTAGACAAGGAATACTTTGTAAGAAAGGTTATTATTCCACTGGGTGTATTTGCATTAACATCACAACCATGAGAATAATAATTTACAAGGCAATTGAGCGTTTTTGAATAATACAGATCATCCCAGCCAGTATCACTATCACCTGTAGATACTACCGATCCATCATCAGGGTCATATTCATATACATGAAACCTTGAGGCTGCTGCTGCTATATCATATATGTAAATCAATTCATCTGTACCATCTCTATTTATGTCAAATAAAGCGTAAGCGGGTTCTACGGAAGATTGTTGATTTAATTCCGATAATTTGTCAAGATATGCACTGTATATATCTTTAACATCAGTGTTCTTACCATCGTCGGGATTTTTATTTTTTTCTATGTTATCGGTGTCCTTTTTATCAGAACTGTCTTTAGGAATACTATCGATCATATCTTTAAGCGGAGGCCTAATGCTTTTATCTTCGGTATATTTAAAAGCATAATAAGATTCAGTCAATGCCTTTTTACGTTCTTCCTGAGTCATTTTTAGATAATCCAGCTTTTTTATAGTTTTAACTGACGCTTTTAAAGGAGTTTTATCTGCAAAATAATTGTTATATGCATTAATGACTTCACTTGATGTAGTTTCATCATTTCCTACTTTAAATGAAGAATACTTTTTATTTTCACCGTCATAATTAAAGTATATCTTCTCGGTACACCTTACTTTTTTATCGTTCTCTCCTAAAACAACTTCATTTAAGGTATATGCGCCTGCATCTTCAGGAAGATCTGTACCTGTGTATGCATAAAATTGTCCGTCTGCCAATATTATTTTTCCGTTTGAATCTTTATATGGAGTAAAGGTAAACGCATCATGTCCATAATCACTTCTGTTACTACTCCATACGGTATAGAGATCTTCTCCCGTTGCAATAATTCCATTATCTTTTTCATAAACAGTGAAGCATTTTTGCTCCTCCTGTCCGATCATAAGTCCATATCCGCCAATAATAAGTTCAGGTTCCCCATCTCCGGTTAGATCCTGGAACCACATTTCATCCTTTTCAGCATAATTATGACCAATATAACCTTTATACATTTCATATGAATCAAGCCAACCGGTACCGCTGTCCATAGGTTCATGTTCTTCCGACCAGCTTAATATTTCTTCAACGAATTCCGGCGTTTGTTGAGATGTGTTTTCATTTACTTCAACAAGCTTATTTTGACCTCCTATTGCAATTTTGGGAGTAGCAACTTCTGGCTTGATCTCATTATCGGTTAGATACATATCAGCCCATTCTATATCACTTTCACCCCAGATATCTGTTGCAAAATCAAGGGCTTCGTCTATGCTGTCTCCGCACATTAAGCTATAAACAAATGCGTCCTGAATATAGTAATTGTAATATGTATATACTGTTTCTGTATTTGCAATTACACTTAATGCTCCTGCGTCTTTGAATGCATTCACAAGCTTATCGTTTATGTATGCTTTACAGGAACCTAAAAATACTATTGATCCTTCAAGCTCGTTATTTTTATAGTGAGATGTAAAATAGGACGGCATAATACAGTAATAAGTATTTCCGGAGCTATCGTCATCATATGTCACTTGAATAATATTACCGTTAATTATATCATCAAAATATTCTCCGATATTTTGTTCAGTCACAACTTCCTTTGTACATATAATAGGAGTATCATTATAAAGTGTACCATGCTCTTCAATATCAATAAAATCATATCCAGCCAATTCCTCTGCAAAATCTGCAACAGTACAATCTGTGTCGATATCTGTTAAAAGCTTTTCGCTTGTCCACACATCTGAACGCTGATTTAACAATTCAAGCATATCATCGTATCCAAGACCATACATTACTTTTGCTTTCATATCAGTTTTGCTGTATGAATATTTTTCCGAATCAAAGGCTACTTTATTATCGATTGCTTTGATTTGACCGTTTTGATCTATATCGGCATAGTTTTTTGCTATTCCATTAACACTCTCGTCAAAAGGTTCCAGCATTACTCCGCCCAAAGAGCCATCGTTATAGACATATTCATAAATCATAGTATCTTCACTGTAGTCAATGTCGCTGATCATTGATTCCTCGACCATACAGTTTAATGCATTTTCGATTTTTTCTTTTTTGTCGTTCTCTGATCCATTCTTATAATCAGGATCGGATATTATATCTCTCAAAGTAGAGTTTACCTTTTCATAGCTTTCATAAGCGGTTTGGACTTGTTGAACAGTAGGTTTATTTGAGGATAGATATTTATATGCAAAAAAAGCTCCTATTCCCAGAACTGCAACAGAAAAAACACAAGCAGCTATTTTCCCAACACGATTTTTCTTCCGGGAAGAATTTATTTTAGACCTATTTTCCATGCAATTGGGGCATAATTTTCCTGGGTTAGAGCTGTGAATGGTAAATCCGGTGCCGCATTTGCTGCATTTCCTCATAACAATGGGATCGTAGTTGGGATCGTAGGGTATATTAATTTTAAATTTATATCCGCATATATTACAGCTTCTCGCATCTTCATTTAGCAGCTTCCCACATTTAGGGCATCTTTTATTCATTGTATGTCACTTCCTATGAATTACTTTGAAATTGTGGCTTTGTTGAGTATTTTTCCTTTTTTCCGTATATACTTCTATCGTTTTTGTCTTATAATCAATTTTTATAATATATTGCTCATCATTTTTTAATGTCAGAAGCGATCTCGTTCCGTCTTCGGGTTTGTCAAATGCCGTATAAACGAATTTTGCGCTTCCTTTCGGAATTTGACATGATAAAAAGGAATCTTCCGGCGGATAACAGTATGCTATAAAGGTACCATTTTTATTAAAAAAATAACCATTCATAATACATAAACTATCTCACTCCTGTATTAATCATCTATAATCAACGCCTTAATATGTATTAAATTACTTCAACTTCCTTTTCTGCTACAACATCATCACCATAAATATAAGAAATCGTTAACTTGCCTGTAGACTTTATTTCAAACTGTTCATCACCAAATGTTATAATATCTTCGTTACTTGAAACAAATTCACAGTCTTTCCACGCTATATCTATCGGGATTTTTTTTAAAACTTCACCATTTGATTTTTTTATAAATAGATTTCCTGAACATGGAGCTGCATAGAAAAGGCTTACGGTCGCATGACCGTTTTCTTTATCATAAAAGTCAATACCATTTTTAGAAAATGGATCTACATAAGCTTTATCGCAATCCGTTTCTGCGATAAGGTCATAAACCGTTGCGTCCGAATCAAAAGATATATCGATATCATAAATATTAACACTAAAACTGAGGGTAGGTGCAGGTATTGTAGACGACTCATACGAAGAGATAGTTTCGGGAACATCCCAAATTACCTCCTCGTCAAAGTCTATCTCAGCGTAAGCCGATATTTCATCAACATTAGTTTCTATATTTTCAATTGATATTTCTTGTTTATTTTCTGACAATTCATTTTTATCTATAGTTGACATCGGAGTAAAAATCGAATTTGTTTTATACAAACTGCTGTCGATAGTATCATCGTAATAATTATATGTATCAGTAACATTTTCAGCATAATTTGGGGAGGATTCATCTGAATAAATACCAATCAAAGCAAGTATTAAAAAAAATGATATTATGAGAATCGTAGCTATCAATGCTCTTGTCGCTTCCTTGTCTTCGTTGTGAGTTTTTGGTTGAGGGTTTGTTTTAGGTGTGGAGTGAGGTTTTGATTGAGGGTTTGTTTTAGGTGTGGAGTTGCAAGATAAACATTTTCCATTAACCAATAATGCTCCGCATATTGGACAGGTAGGAGGGAAAATAAAAGTATAATCGTTTTTCCTATTTATTTCATCTTTTGATGCTTTTTCTTTATTTTGCTTCCTGCGAAATTCCTCCCATCCGTCGTCAATTTTCAAATCTCCCGGATTTGGCTTTGATTTATTTCTTATTTCCATGTCAAGCTTACACCAAGGACAACTGCTTAGTCCTATAAAGTATTCATGCTTTGGATTGTCGGTACATTTGCACAATCTCTGACTTAAAGAATCAAGTGCGTTAAACCATTCGTCTGCTCTCGGTCTGGCGCTCTTGCTTTGTTGACCTTCAATAAATGCTCTTTCAAATAGCTTTTGAATATCTCTCGGAAGAATACCTATATTAGGTGAATAGCGCGTTTTTGCTATTTTCCCATTAATATTACTTTTTGTAAAATAAGGACAATATCCATTTTGTATGTTCTTTACAGGTTGGAAATTACTCATAGATTCTTTGGTGGTAACAACGCATGAAAAAGGATGAACGCCGTTCATTAAAAGCCTGAAAATAATAACTGCAAGAGCAAAATTGTCTGTGCTTTCGTTAAACATATTCCGTGCATTATTTTCATCAAAAGTTTTACCCTGAAGCTCAGGAGGAATAAACTCCGGAGTAACTACAGTACATGGAAAAATTTCTCCTGATTTACTTTTGATATGATATGAATCCGTATCTACAAGCATAACTCGACCAGTGTTCACATCTAACATGAAATTATTTGGGTTCAGATCTCCGATTATATGTCCGCTGTCGTGAACATTATTCACGGCGGCAGCAATATTTTCTGCCACTTTTACATATTGTGACCACAAATATTTTTTTCTGTTATCATAAACGTAAAAATCTATCAAGCTGCTTAACCCTGACACTTTTTGCATTACATATCCGCAAAAATTGTTATCCTGATACAGAATGGCGTGAGGCCATGCACATTCAGACAAGTCATTTGAATCTGTTTCAAGCATAGCCAGAAGTTTATTTTTCCTGTTTTCGGTACGATTCTTTTCATGATAGATCTTTGCAACCAAATCGGGCATACCTTCTATATTATAAATGCTGCCCTCGCCGCCGGAAGTAATGCTTTCTTCAAACAATACATATTTTTGTCCGCTATTCAAATCGTAATAAATTCTTCTATCATTATTAGAAGCCACTGCTGGAACCCCCCGTTATATTACTATAGTGCTCATCAACAGCTTCTGAATTAATATAAGTAAAATGAGTCGATGTTCCCACCTCTTGGAGAGCTTGTTTCATTCTTGGTAAAGCATCTTTTATAGCTTTATCTTTAGCTTTATCATTTTCAGAATTTGACGCCATACTATCGCTTTGTGTAGAATCATCTGCATGATCAGAAGTATCATCATCCGCAATAGCGCTTCCCTGCGTATGTTTGCCGTTGTAAGCGCTATCCTTACTTATACTGGAAGATTCCATACTCTTTTTCGATGTATCCTGAACGTTACCTTTGTTTAAAAAAACAATACAGATAGAACAAATAATAATAAGCACTAATATCACTATCAGCTGTATCAAAACGATTTTCCTTAGTTGGCGGTTGATTCTATACGAATTTTGTAATCTTTTCTTTAACTTTCTGGATTCATCATTAATTACTATGCTTTCACCAGTAGGAGTTACTTTGATTATATTTGTAGGCTTTTTTATATCAATAGGAGTAGGTCTGCGGCCTTCACGGAGTTTGCGTTTCATGTTTTCGTTTAACTTATCCCAATCAGGTTCCTTGTAATATTCCTCGTCTTTTAAATCTGCTAAAATATCAGTGTTTATCAATCCTACGATAGTTTTATCATCTGTTACATTAGGCAAGCCGTTTCCCGAAACAAATTTAGATATGCTTTTTTGCAGATTTTCAAAATCAGTTTTGTTATTTGCCCTAAGAATATTTCTGTCCATAAATCGGCGGATAAATGGAATATTTATTTTTTGAGCTTCATTTGCAAGCAGAGGATGACACACAATATCAAATATGCCGTCTGTCATAAGCGTTAATGCACAGACCTCGTCGGGATATTTTCCAAAGGACCAATTGTCGGGACCGCCCAAGAGCGGATATGTTTCATTGAATGCTTCTCCCTTTTTTACTTCTGTTGCACAATCATAATTACCGCTCGGCGTTAAAACGATAATACCGCCGTCACCGCATTGACCGTAATATAAGTTTTTACCATTATAAATCGCAGCAGTGAGGGTTGTATTATATTCCGAAAAATCTATTTTCATGTCTTCGGCAGTATTCATTACGTTGTTATATGCTTCTTGATATGCCTGTGATATAAGATCAATGTAAAACTTATCGCTTTTTTTGGTTTTAATATGCAAATTTATGTAAGCCAAGAATGAATTCACAGCCACTTTTGCACCTATATCCGATTTACTTGCACTGCCTAAACCGTCGGCAATTACAGCTATTGTATATCCGTTGTCAAGCTTTAGCACATCAGAATAATCCTGACATACACCGTCAGGATTTTCTAAATGTGCTGTTCCTATTGCCGAAATTTTAAAATATCCAATCATTCTTACAAACTTACTCCTTTATCAGCAGAGTGTATCTTCCGATCTATTTCATATCTTTAAAAATTTCCGCAGGCTCAATCAAGCGGAACCTTAAACATTGTATCAGGTGCAGGAATATTTAACGAACCGGATTCCTCAGTACTGTTTCTCAAAGCATCCAGACTGGATGAAACAAATTTAAACAGCCCAGTGAAATCACAATTTTTTAATCCGTATATATTATTTGGATCAAATATTTGTTTCATAATATCGGCTCTAAAACCGTCCACGCCAACACAGTATGCAATCGCCTTTCCGTTATTCTCCATCCACTTTAATCTCTCAGCTGACTCACGGTAATCATCATTTGGACCACCATCAGTTACGCAAAAGATCCAAGGTCTGAAATAAGGTGTTCCTGCGTAGTTGTATTTATTTTTTTGCATCGTGACCATATCCATTGCAGTTTCCAGGGCTTTGCCCATAGCAGTATTTCCATATGCTTTTAGTTCAGGTAATTCCATTTCTTCTACCGGAGCAAAATCCTGAATTACCTTGACATCACTGTCGAACGTAACAACAGCCACATCAATACAAGCCTTTGCATGGGTATCAAGACTTGATAGGGTCTGCTGCTTGAATACTCTGAGTCCCTCGTTAAGCTGTTTTATTGCTTCATTGCTGTTCATTGAACTTGACGTATCCAATAGAAAAACACAGGCAACGTGTTTTTCCGTAACGTATTTTACCGGTTCGTCATTGAAATCTCTTTGGTTTAATTTTGGCATAATAAGTCCTCCTAAATTTGTTATATATAATTAGAATATTTACTGGTTTGATTTTATAATCATACCTACATCATTAACTGAGAGAGGCACATCAATTACCAAATCAGTAATAATACATCCGTACATTTGAAATACTATCCCACCATATTCTGTATTGTCATCGTTTATAGTAGCGTTGTTTTTTAGATAAGATATGGCTTTTGCAGAAAGATTGAAAGAAACTGTCTCAGGCTTAAAGTCAAATAAACAGAAAAAACCGTCTGATTGTATAAATGTTCTTGTATTTTCAATAATGTCATTACTGATCTCATTTGGAAAAGTATATGATTCATTATTAATGCTGACTGCATCTGCTGCCGTAGGTACACCGGTTATGTAATTCCCGTCAAGCTTATAAAGAGCATTCCAATCTACAGCATCTTTGGGTGCAAATACATAATAATCAGTATTAAGATATTTTAAAGTAACAGTTATTGAACAACCTGTTTCTTCGAAATCAGAAAAGTATTTGTTATCGATATACTCTACTTCGTTTCCGTCAGTATCATAAAAATTTGCAGCTGACCAGTCGTCATAATTATCGATTCCAATGAATTCAATCGATTCATAGGTTTTATTATTTGAGTCTGTTTTTTCAGACTCTATTTCAACGTTTGTATTAGAATCTGTTATTGATTTGGCTGATTTGCTTTTAATAGCATTATCAGTAACACCAGATCCAATCTCTGTTTTTGATAAATCGTCATCCGTGACAATATTTTCTTGTTTATTATGTATTTTAATAATAACTGTTATCAAAACTATAGCAGTTAATACAGTTATAATAGAGGATAGTGATATTATAATATTTTTTTTCACTTGTTTAGACTTTATTGCAGAACTGTTTTCGGTTGGGGTATTTAAATACGCTTTCTGGCAAGATGATTCCGCAGATACTTTGTATCCGCAAAATTTGCAAAAAGTTGAGTTATCATCTATTTTATTGCCGCATTCTTTACAAATCATAGTTATAACCTCTTAAAAACATACGTTCTATCTGTATTTATTTTCCTCAAAATCAATTTGTTGGAGGAAAGTTTTTCAATTACATACCTTTTAGAATGTCCAAGTAACTTACTTACTCTATAATCATCATCATATATTTCAAGAGTATCACCATCGATTGAGTAGTAGCCTTCCTCGGAATAAGCACCGGAAATGAGTAACCTTCCATTGGTAAATTCCCAAGTCACTTGATCTTCTTTATCTACCAATTCGGTACCATCAGAATAAAGCAACCATTTTCCTTGAATCTTACTCTCGTTGCTCTCAAATATCCTGAATAAAATAAAAGCAATTATAACAATAAACAACATTAATATAATAGCAATAAGTATATTACGTTTTTTATTAGTTTTCATTATTGCTGCAAATCCTCCATCTTGAGGGTTGAAGTTATTTAAAACACATCCGCAATGTAGACAGAATTCCGCATTAGGTGCAACGGCATTACCGCATTTAGGACAATAACTCACCTGAGGGGCAGGAGCAGGCTGCGGCTGAGGGCGTGGCTGTGGTTGAGGGCGTGGCTGCTTTCCCGTAGGTTCTCCGCAAACGGGACAAATAACTGTGTTGTCTGATAATTTCTTTCCGCATTTTTTGCAAAACATAGCTGGTCACTTCCTAAAAATTATTTTGCATGGTTGAATACATTCTTTGAGAAATAATCTGATTTATCATCTCTTCAATGTTTTCACATTTTGTTTTTTCCATAATGTAAAATGGAATTTCTTCTACGTTTCCCGATGTCTTTTCTATGACAAGCATTGTTGTAAAAGAATCTATAATAAACAATGCTGCCAGTAATAACAATATAATTCCCCATGCAGGAGATCCACCTAAGCATATAATGGCAGCAATTAAAGCAACAAGTCCGCAAATAAAGGATTTTGGATTCAATGAGAAATTTGAATTGACTGATGAAATTTGATTAATAGGAATACTTTTTCGTTTAGTGCCAAATGGTATGAATAAAATCGCATTCGGAAGTTTGGTTTTAATAAAATTCTGTTCCATTCTAATCTCACCTTTCATATAGAATAATAAGAGTGAGATCATAAATGTTATTACTTTCGGGTTTTGCCCGGTTAGTTGACCTGCTTGGCAATTGCTGCATAGAGTCTGCCAATAAGGCAAAGCAGCACCGCATTTACGGCAATAACTCACCTGAGTGGCAGGATCCGGATGAATGGGTGGCTGTGGTGGAGTGTAAGGCGGCATCATTCCCGTAGGTTTTGGTGGAGTGTAAGGCGGCGGCATCATTCCCGTAGGTTTTGGTTGAGGGAAAGGCGTCGGCTGCATTCCCGTAGGTTCTCCGCAAACGGGACAAATAACTGTGTTGTCTGATAATTTCTTTCCGCATTTTTTGCAAAACATAATAAAGCTCCTTCACTTGAATAAATCTAAGTGTCTATACCTATCTTATAATATACCACTATAAGAAAAAGAGCCCCGCAATCCCCGATAAATCAAGGCTTTGCGGAGCTTTCCGACCACAATTCTGACCAGAAATAAAAAAGAAAAGCTAAACATAAGCATACAGTTTTTCAAGCTGTTTACGCTTCATATCCATGTTGGAATGCACATATCTTTCAAGAGTAATTTTCACGCTTGCATGACCCAGCAGCTCACTGACCGTCTTTACATCAATCCCAAGCCGAATGCACTCCGTAGCAAAGGTATGCCGCAGAACATGAAAATTCTTATACGTTACACCAATGTGTTTCAGAAAAGTTTTGTACCTGTACTGATAAGTCCTCGGTTCGGTATAATTCAAAGAGCAAGTCAGGAAGTAGCAGTCAGGATTGACATTTCGTTTGATTTTAGCAATCTGCGACAGCATAAAAGTCGGAATAGGAATATCACGGATAGACTTTGCACTCTTAGGCTCATCGATTATTACAATAGTTTTAGGACTAATTCCGTTCGGATTTTTAATCCGCTGGAGCGTTTTCCATACATGAATTACCTGATTTACAAGGTCAATATCCTGCCATTTCAAAGCGCATATCTCGCCTATTCTCAGACCCGTATAAAGACACAGCAGAACGCCAAGTATTTGACAGTCATCACACAAAGCATTTTGACGGATTTTTGCCATTTCAACGCTTGTAAAAACCTCAATTTCCTTATGTTCCGATTTTGGCAGCGATACATTTTTAGCAGGGTCATCTAGCTTGTATTCAGTTTCTCCGTATGCGAATACAGATTTCATCATGATCAGAATTGCCTGCACGCTCCTTGATGAAAGCCCTTTTCCGTCATCTCCGCCGCATTCCAACAGTTCGGACACATAGCGATTGATTATAAATGAAGTCACTCTGCCAACACGCATATCTCCGAACGGCGCAGCGATGTAATTCTGATACATAGTGCGATAACTGACATAGGTTGATGATTTAATGCTATTTTTGCGACTTGCAAGCCATACCGAGAACAGTTCTGATACCGTTATCGGATCGTTTTTCGGCAACAAATCAACTTTAGCAAGCTGTAGTTTCTGCGAACATTCCACATAGCTGTAAGCGTAAACAGACGAATACTTTGCTCTACCGTTTTCCATGTAACTTGAAATATACCTGCCCTCCCAGCGACCGTCCTTGCGTTTGAATATGTTTTTTCCTCGTCTTGACATGGCGAAACCTCCTTAAAATATGTACTTTAAGTATACACCCGTTTTGACGAGATTTTTGACCAGAAATAGAAGAAAAAAGAGTTAAAAACAGCCTAAAATCCTTGATATTTTGCAATTAAATATACAGATTGTGAGATTTCGTTCGTTGAATTTGTACAAAACATACAGTAAATTTTGTCAGTTTTAGTCAATCCGTGGATTGATTTTTTTTTCTTATAGTGGTATATTATAAGATAATTTCGGCGTATACTGCACATTTTGTCGTATGTTAACTCTGTTTTAGGGAGAAGTCAAGTCCATTTTAAAGGTTTATTGCTTATGCTTTAAGTTGGTTACTGAATTTTGTAGCATTGTGTGATATACTTGTAGTTCAAAACAAAGCGCTCTCCGAGAATAAAAATATTGGAGTGCCAAAAAGTTTTTTATCAGCCCTTGACAAACGAGTGTTCTAATGCTATAATACCAAATAGAAACAACAGCATTTAACATAAAATTACAATTTAATAAATAAGTGCCTTTTACTTACATAAACATATCGGCAAATACTTTTAGAGCTTAATGCTCGTACATATTTAAGGCACGATTTTGATAGCAACGGGATAATTATATCCTTTTGCACTAATCGTGAACTTGAAATATGTGCGAGCTTTTTTGTTGTCTAAATAAATTCAATGTGGTATGTAACGAATTGGCAACGCGGTCAGAATTACATAAATTGCGATACCCTCCGTGTCACATAGACATACCTTTAATATAACATACTAATAATATTAATATAGCAGAAGAAAGAATGTATAGTAGAGATAAGTATTGGTAGGTGCGTAACGAAATGGAGGCGGAATATCAAATTGCGCATCTGCGATTTTCATTTTTCTGCTATGGAAAGGAATTTTTATGAAGTTGAAAAAATTAATGATAATTGATGGTAATCCTTTTGCGGACACAGAGTTCGGTCAGCTTGAGTGTGTTGAAGTTAACGGAAAGCTGTACTTCCCCGCATCGGAGTGTGCAAAGGTTCTCGGATATCACAATCCGAGAAAAGCTATCATAGACCATTGCGACGAGCCAATAAAGCTTACTGTTCCGCATCCGCAAAGTCCGTTAAAAACTATCGTGAAGAATTATATCAGCGAGGGAGATCTGTATTCGCTGATTTTCAATTCAAGGTTACCGATCGGCAGACAGTTTCGTGCTTGGATATGCGACGAGGTGCTCCCGACGATAAGGAAGTACGGATTTTATGTTACGCCGAAGGTTCTTGCGGAGTGCGACGGCAATCCCGAAAAGCTTAAGCGTAAGCTAATGGAAATACAATGTTATCAGTTCTGGAACTACTGTCTGGACCATCCTGATAAGGCGGCAGATTTGATATCGAAATTTTATGAAAAGGCTATGAAAGAAGATGATATTATAGACGCTGAATTCTGTGATGAGGTAAGTAACGAAACCAGTCGCTTGATTGAATGCTCTGCGGTGAGTAACGAACTGCGCACGGCAAGAAACGCCGAAATCTCGCCCGTGTGAGCCTGCCGATTCTCGGCGGTATCCTTGCCCCACCTATGTTGGTTAAAGCCCATACACGCCGAATGTGTGCGACGTCCGAGGCGGTTAACGGTGATTTCTGATGAGAGAATGAAAGTCCGGTAAAAATTGCTCCTGTCAGTATTGCACGATCACCGATATGCAGAGGTTAAAGCAAATCGAAATATTGTAAAGCAAGTTAAAGCATCGGGGTCGTAAGCCCCCGATGCAGTCACAGCGGACAGCAAAGCTGACCGCAAAAGTGCCGAAAATACGCAGTTTCAGCAAAATTGTTGTGCATAATTTTTATGGGGTCATAAATTCGAGGTTTGAAGAATTCAGGGGTCGTAAGTACTGAAAATCACGTAAAATCGGTGTGATTTCAGGAGTCGTAACAGAAAATCAAAGGACATTGCCGCATTTTTCAAAATTGAATAACTTAAATCCCAAAGTCAAAAATGAATCAAAAGGAGTGTTGCCTATTGGAAATTAACGTCAGTGAAAATAAGCGGATCGTAGAGATCTGGCTGACAAATCAGGAGCAGGAGGACGATAGTATCAGCGAATTCGTGCAGAATACTGCAGACAAGTACAGCGATAAAAAATACAAGGTTGCCGTATTTATGTCGGGGGACAACGACTTGTTTGACTGCACGGAGGGATTGATAGAGCACAACCTCTGCCTATGATTTGTGGTGCGCAATCAGGCGCACCGTACATAACTGACGTAAAAAAACATAAATTGCGGCAAAGTCATAAAATCTTCACTCGGATATTTATTGCCTTTGCCTATTGCAATTCTGAAAGATATATGATACAATATTGATATAAATTAAAACGAATATTTCTGACAACATTGTAAGTATTCGCAAAGGTAAAACCGAACCGAAAAAATAATCAACATTGAAAGGGTGAAACAATGAGCATAAAGTACAGCATAGCAGGCTATTGCCGAATTTCTGTCGACGAGGAAATGGACAGAGACAACACCTCGATAGAAAACCAAAAAGCTATCATAGCCGACTTTGTGAAACGCAAGTTTCCAGACAGCACGCTTGATTTCTATGAGGACCGTGACCGATCGGGATATACGTTTGAACAGCGTGAGGGCTATCAGGAGCTGCGAAAGAAAATGCTTCGATTAGAGTACGATATTCTGATCATCAAGGACTTCTCCAGATTTTCCCGACGAAACAGCAAGGGACTGGTGGAATTGGAAGATCTGCGTGACGCAGGAATGAGGATTATCTCGATTGGCGATAACATTGATTATCCTACCTATGACGACTGGACGGCAATTCAGTTCCGCTTTCTTATCAATGAAATGCCTGTTACCGATACGTCCAAAAAGGTCAAATCGGTCATCAAACGCCGTCAGGAGGAGGGCAAGTGGATATGCGCTGTGCCCTACGGCTACGTTATGATAAACAACAAGACCATGCAGTTCGAGGTTGACGAACCTGCGGCGGAGGTTGTCCGAGATATTTTTGACAGGTACAACAGCGGCTGGGGATACAAAAAAATTGCCAACTATCTTACGGACAAGCATATTCCCACGCCTAGAATGTGCGAAAAAATGCGCAGGGAGGCTAAAGGCGAGGAGTGCAAGCGTGAGGTAAAGCAGACGTGGAGTATCATCACCGTCAGCGAGATATTGCAGAACGATTTTTATATCGGCACGCTCCGTCAGGGCAAGTACAGGCGTAAGAAGATAAACGGCGGGGAGGTCAAGCAGGACGAAACAGACCACATAGTATTTGAAAATAATCACACTCCTATCGTCGATTACAAGGTGTTCGCTCTGGCTCAGGAGCAGCTGAAGAAGCGTACGACCTCTCACTATCGGGGAGTGAAAAAGTACGACAATGTGTACTCGGGCTATCTTTTCTGCGGAGACTGCGGCTCACCCATGTTCGCAATGAGCCGTAACGATCTTGCTCCTGCCTACACCTGCGGAACCTACCACAAGCGAGGAACAAAAGGCTGTACCTCGCACCATACCAGAGTTGATATGCTGGACGGTCTGCTGAAAAGCTATATCAAAAAGGTGCGTGACAACTCCGCAGAGATGATCGACCGTTTGCAGGAGTCCATTGCTAAAGAACAGCTTGAAACGAAAAGCAGTCAGTCCACCGTTGACGTGATAAAGGGGCAGATAGAGGACGCAAAGGCGGAAATGAAAATGCTCACCCGACAGCAGGCGAGGGATGTTATGAAACACCCCGACCGTGCGGAGATAATCGAGGAGACCTACACCGAGATGATAGACGAGCTTACTCTGCGTATCGAGGGACTGAAAAATCAGATGCAGCTTGCAGTCGACAAGCACAACACCGTTGTCAGAGTGAACCGCACCGCCAGAACCGTGCTGGAGATTTTCGATGACATCATTAACAAGCCCGCTCTTGACAAGAACGACCTGAATTTTATAATTGACAAGATAGTGGTCTTTGAAAACAGAATTGAAATTCATCTCAAAGCGGATATCGACTGTTTGCTGAAATACGGCACGCTTACAGAGCAGCAGCTTGTGACAGTCGGAGCAGATGGATCAGCCGAAAATTTTAATCAAGGCACTAAGATCGGAAAGTCAGCCGGACAGCTTGCAGCTGCTGTAACGGACAGCAGAGGCAGGAATCTTAGTGTCAACGTTATCAGTAACGGCGACCCCCTCGAGATCTACACCAACCCCGACGGCGAAGTGATATTCAAAAAGTATTCTGCCATAAACGAAATGTCCGAGGGCGCAGCTCAGGCAGCGGAAGTCATCTCAAAGCTTGGGGGAGCGCCTGCCGTGGTGTTCGATAAGGACCACGTCGTGGCAGTGTCAGGCGTGCCGAAAAAAGAGTATTCCCAGCGCCGCCTCTCCCCTGCCCTGGAGGAGCTTTTGGAAAACCGCAAAACCTTTGACTATACCGATACCACAGCCGAACCGCTTAGAGCCGTCGAGGGTATCACCACCCACGCCCTCACCATCGCCCCTATCCTCACAAACGGCGATATAACAGGCGCAGTGGCTTTCATGGCTACCGACGATACCGAGCTTTGTACCGATAAACAGTCCATGCTCGCCAAAGCCGCCGCAATGTTCTTGGGCAAACAAATCGAAGAATAATACCAAAAAGGACCGCAGCCTGACCGCAGCAGTCCTTTTTTCTGTACTATTATATCAGCCATTGCCCAATGTCCTCCGCTGCCAACATAATAATAAACCCTCCGACCCATACAAATGGATCGGAGGGCAAACTGCAAACCACGCTGCAGTGGAGCTAGTAGTCGGACTCGAACCGACGACCTGCTCATTACGAATGAGCTGCTCTACCAACTGAGCCATACTAGCAAATATTAATTTTTTTATCAGTTTATCCGATCCGCCGCCGTGTCGCTTTAACAGCAACCCACGACCTGCTCATATACGGTCAGAAATATAGTCGCCTTGCTCGGCTGTCGCTGTCGCAATTCTCCTTATTTCTTCCCTTCGCAAGCTCCCTTCATCTGCCTCTGGCAGCGGTCGCTTGCTCAGCAAATGAGCTGCTCTACCAACTGAGCCATATCAGCATATCAGACTTGAATATTATACACCAAAACCACACATTTGTCAACATCAATTCAAGCATTTTTTTAAGTTTTGCAAAACTCCTTTCAAACAGTCATATCATATGTACCTTTTGAATATAATGTATGAAATAAATACGTTTTCTTTCCGTATCGTTATTTTGCACAATAAAAAAACGCTGAAATATGATTAAACGTTTTATAAATATCTTCGCAAACACCGAATAATCCAACTTTCCCGATCAAATGTCTATCATATTTTCATATCAGGATAATATTTTAACAATATCATATGTCACAGCACACTTTTCAACAATTATTATCCGAAAACGTTTAATGAACGGGCTGTTTGATACTTTTTGTAATTTCACATAACATAATCGAATACAAAAGAAATGTTTATATACATTTTTCACATACCACACAGCTGGTTTCATATACTCCCTCAGAAAACACCGTGCATTTTCGCAGCTTTTTGATTAGCCTGTCAGTTCCTTTGTAACAAATCGATTACAATTGTCCAAATAGCATTGTTAAAATGCACAAAAGTAAAGTTGAAAAATTGGCTAAACCTCCATAATTTATTACAGAGGGCATAAAAATGCGAAAAAAGACTTGAAATTATGCCGAGAATATTGTATATTTTTATTAACGGAAACGTTTGAAATAAGTTTTCACGGAAAACATCAAGCGTAAACGTTTAAAATCTACGGAAAGGCGGAAATATCATTGGTTTCCTTAAAAGACATTTCCGTTCGCTGCGGAGTATCCGTCGCAACCGTAAGCAAAGCCCTCAACGGCCATAAGGACGTAAGCGAGGCAACAAGAGAAAGACTTATGAAAGCCGCCAAAGAAATGGGCTACTTTCCAAATTCTCAGGCAAGAGCTTTGAAGACCAACAGGACCTATAATCTCGGGGTCATGTACCTCGATGAAGCAGGAAGCGGTCTTACCCATGAGTTTTTCGCAAAGGTGCTTGACAGCTTTAAGACTACGGCTGAAGCAGCAGGATATGATATAACCTTTATAAATAGAGATGTGGGCAAGCAGAAAATGTCTACATACGAACATTGCAAATACCGCAATGTTGACGGTGTTATCATTGCCTGTACGGATTTTACGTCGCAGGACGTGTACGAGGTGATAAACGGAGATATACCAGTGGTCACGATCGACCACATCTTCGATTGCAGAACAGCGATCATGTCCAATAATGAAAAAGGTATGGAAGAGCTTATCAACTATGTGACGAAAATGGGACATAGGAAGATCGCTTTTATCCAGGGCAACAAATCGGCAGTAGCTGAAAGACGTCTGGCAGGCTTCTATAAAGCTTGTATGACAAGAGGAATTTCAGTTGATCCCGATTGGATACTTAACGGTGATTATCACAACCCTGATCTGACTTATAAGCTGACAAAAGAACTTCTTAGCAGAGAGAACAGACCGACCTGCGTTTTCATGCCCGATGATTATTCAGCAATGGGAGCTTTCAATGCAGTCAAGGAAATGGGTCTTTCAGTACCGGAGGATATCTCGATAGTGGGCTACGACGGAATAGCTTATTCACAGCTTCTCTCTCCAAAGCTTACGACTTATCTTCAGGACACAGACCTTATCGGTGTAACAGCCGCAAAACAGCTGGTATCACTGATAGAAAACCCACAGACCACCTTTAAAGAGGTGATAACAGTCGACGGAAAGCTGCTGGAAGGCGGCTCGGTAAGCGACATCAATTAATTCAAGGCATTAATTTTCCGCAGAAATGCTGCGGAGCAAATCAAATAAACTAATGCGATTTTAAGGAGGAAAATTATTATGGCAAATCTTAAGAAAGTACTTGCAGGTTCATTGAGCCTCTGTCTGGCAGCTTCAATGTTCACAGCTTGCGGCAGCTCAGATTCATCTTCAACACCTGATGCTAAGGGCGGCAGCACATCAAAGGCTGGCAACAACACAGGCATCAACAACAGCTCTGACAGAGTAAACACAGCTGAGCTTCACGGTGTGGATTCATCAGAGGATTCAAAGAAGACTCTTACAATTTACTGCTGGAACACAGAGTTCAAGTCAAGACTTGATAAGTACTATCCACAGGGCACATCAAACGAGCTTACATACAACGAGCTTGCTGATGGTTCTAAGGAGATCGCAACAATCAACGGCGTTAAGCTGAACTGGGTACAGGTTGAAAACGAAGGTAACGCTTACCAGACAAAGCTGGACGAGGCTCTTAAGGGTCAGCAGGACAGCACAGAGAAGGTAGATATGTTCCTTATGGAAGCTGACTACGCTCTGAAATATGCTAACGGCGACGTTGCACTTTCTATTCAGGACCTCGGCATCACAGACGACGATATGTCACAGATGTATCAGTACACAAAGGACGTTGCAACAGATACGAAAACAGGCGAGCTGAAGGGTGTATCATGGCAGGCAACTCCAGGTCTGTTCCTCTACAACACAAAGATCGCTGAGGACGTTCTCGGCACAAGCGATCCAGAGAAGGTTCAGGAAGCTGTTAAGGATTGGGATACATTCACAGCAACAGCTCAGAAGATGGCTGACAAGGGCTACAAGATGGTATCCGGTTTCGATGATACATACAGATGCTTCTCAAACAATATGTCAAGCCCATGGGTAACAGACAACAAGATCACAGTTGACCCACAGATCAAGGCTTGGGCTGACCAGACTAAGGAATACACAGACAAGGGCTACAACAACAAGACTTCCCTCTGGGACGATGCTTGGGCTGCTGGCCAGAAGATCGACGGTGGCGTATTTGGCTACTTCTTCTCAACATGGGGCATTCCTTTCACACTTCTTCCAAACACAGTTGACGAAGAGATCAAGGCTGATGGTTCAAACGCTAAGGAAGGCAACGGCGGTTATGGTCTCTGGAAGGCTTGCTCAGGCCCACAGGCTTACTACTGGGGCGGTACATGGATCTGCGGTGCTATCGACTCCGATAACCAGGATATCGTTGCTGATATCATGAAGGTTATGACTTGCAACAAGGACGTAGCTAAGGCTATCACTGAGGGCGAGCAGGACTACACAAACAACAAGGCTGCTATCAAGGAGCTTATCGACGGCGGTTATACAAACGCATTCCTCGGCGGACAGGATCACCTTGCACTTCTTACAGAGGCTGCTGACAAGATCTCCCTCGAGAACAAGCTTTCTGCTTATGACCAGGGCTGCAACGAGAAATTCCAGGGCGCTATGAAGGACTACTTCCTCGGCACAGTTGATTCATATGAGGCTGCTCTTGAGAACTTCAAGAAGAACATCACAGACCTCTATGGTAACCTTACTTGCGATTTCTAATCGTATAAAAAAACAGTATCTAATTAAATATAGGGGGTGGAGGATATCCCCCCCTATTATTTATTAATCTCACGAAAGGAATAGGTATACTTATATGAAGAGAAAAAGCATAAGCTATGCCAAGTGGGGATATATTTTCCTTATCCCATTCTTTGTAGTTTACATCATCTTCTCACTATATCCTCTGTTCCAGACTTTCTATTACAGCTTTACGGACTATGTTAAGGATCAGGGTTCTATCGGCGGTGGCTGGACAAGACAGGCTGTCGAGGTGACACCAACATTCTGCGGTTTTGATAACTATTCAACAATATTCACATCAGGAAGTGATCTGCTTCAGTCATTCTGGAATACGATCATTATGTGGATCGTAGGATTTATCCCACAGATCGTTATCTCTCTTATCCTTGCAGTATGGTTCACTGACCTTCGTCTTAAGATAAAGGCTCAGGGATTCTTCAAGGCTGTTATCTATCTTCCAAACGTAATCATGGCATCTGCTTTTGCATTTCTGTTCTACAGCTTGTTCAGCAGAGGCGGCGCTATCTATGATCTTATCAAGGTACCACTCCTTGAAAGCGTTTGGGGATCAAGAGGTGTAGTTGGACTCATCAACTTCATACTTTGGTATGGTAATACAACAATTCTTCTTATGGCTGCTATCATGGGTGTTGATACATCACTCTATGAGTCAGCACAGATCGACGGTGCAACTTCCAGCCAGACATTCTGGAAGATCACAATTCCGCTCATCAAGCCTATCATGTCATATGTTCTTGTAACATCACTCATCGGTGGACTTCAGATGTACGACGTACCTGCCCTCCTCACAAAGGATATGGGTAACCCTAACGGAAAACTTAAGACCGTCGTAATGATAATCCAGGCAAATAAGCAGGGCGACATCGGTAAGGCGTCTGCACTCTGCGTAATAATCTTTATCGTTTCCGCTGTTATCGGACTTGCACTTATGTTTGCGTCTGCTGACCATGACGGAAAGAAGAAAAAGAAGAAAAGGGGGTAAGCTGAAATGCCAAGAAGTACTGAAATAGTTGGTGAAAAGACAAATAGTACTGGTCTTATCATACATAGGATAATAGCTTATGTTGTCCTTGTTCTTTTGGTCGTTGTTTCACTTTTCCCATTCTATCTTTTGATAATCAACGCAACACGAGGCAGATCACAGGCAGGTATCAGATGGTATCCTGACCACTTCCTCGCAACAAACTTCAAGAACCTTTTCAGCGGTTCAACAGCCGTAGCATACGGAAGCGTATGGCGTTCACTGGCTAACTCACTGTTCATATCAGCTTGTGCTTCATTGCTCAGCGTATACTTCTCAGCACTGACAGCATATGCAACACACGTTTACCAGTTCAAGCTGAGAAAGTTCGCAGATATGTTCATTCTCATCGTAATGATGGTTCCAACACAGGCTTCAGCTATCGGTTTCTACCAGTTCATGAACAAACTTGGCTGGACAGATACTTACATTCCGCTGATTGTTCCTGCTGTCGCAGCACCGGCTACATACTACTTCATGAAGCAGTATATGGCGTCTGCACTTCCGCTTGAGATCGTAGAAGCCGCCCGTATCGACGGCTGCGGAGAGTTCAAGACCTTCAACAAGATCGTTACTCCTATCCTCAAGCCTGCATTCGCAGTTCAGATCATCTTTACATTCGTAACAAACTGGAACAACTACTTTATGCCAAGACTTATTCTTACATCAAAGAGTAAGTACACTATCCCTCTGGTACTCAACGCAATGCGTTATGCAGGACCACAGGAGAAGGACGTGGGAATGTTCAGCTTGTACATCGTACTTGCTATCCTCCCTGTAGTAATTGTTTACCTTTGTCTTTCAAAGTTCATCATTCGTGGTGTTGCTCTGGGAAGCGTAAAGGGTTAATACGAAGCTTCAAACAGCGTACAGTTTTTCTGTACGCTGTTTTTTTGCTCTATTCATTCCTTACTTCTCTTTCCTATTCACATAAAAGCTTCGTCTGCATACCTTTGCTATTGACCGTTATCTCCATTCTGCTCACTCTTTTTCCATTTACGCCATATCCATTACAAATTATTTTATCCGTGATATCCTCGCCGCAATACCCCTCATATGTGATATGCTCCACCAAATACTCCCTCTCTGCAAACTCTATCCTATCTTTAAGCCCGGCATCCACATTATTGAGCCACTGCTTATCAAGACCATAATACTTCTCCCTCGTGATACCATGTGGTATAGTTTTACCGCTTGAATAGCTATATCCATACTTCCCGTCCACGTTTTTCATATATATCTTTGACAGCATCGTTCTCGTATCAAGCTGTTTGCCGTATTCAATAAGACGCTGAGTACCGATATTCACAGAAAGGATACTCAGCGACACATTGACCTGCCTGTCCCCTCTGATATATGCACGCCTGCCGTAAGCCTTGACCGCATATACGCCGATAGCCTCCCACAGTGTAGACTTCTCTTTGATGTTCACATAGTTCACAGTTTTAGTTTCACTCTCGTAGGTTATCTCGCTTGAGGGACTGTAGCTCTTCATAATATCCGTCAAACTCACCTTAGACCATACCCCAGGTTCAGGCTCGTTCTGCCCCAGCATAAGTGTTATCCCACGGCTTATAAGTTCAAGAACAGTTTTTCCGCCTCTCACCCTTGTTCTGATGTAATCCGCAGGACCGTAGTGCATACGCCTGCTGCCTATATAAAGTGCCACACGCCTTATATTGTTAAGATTTATGCTGTTATTCAGAACGACAGACGCTCTAAGTTCACTGTATGGCGTATAGCGGTCTTTCACAAGCCTTGCTGAAACAATGTTTCTATAGTCCAAATTGCCACTGCCAATAATTTCGAACCTGATGTATATCTTCGCCATTATTCCGCCCCCCTAAGCTTTATCATAAGGCTTCCGATCATCCTGTCAGGCTGAAAATCCATTTCTATCTCTGAGAGTATGTATCCGCTGTATAAGACCCCGTCTGCCGTGAAATTGATCGTCTTTCCTCCGTTCTCGCTTAGAGCAGCCCAAGCGTAAGCCTTGTCCGACGGAGCGATCCTGCCGCTGAACTGAAATATCTCCGCCGCCTTGCCTGAGATATTTCGCAAAATACCATTCACAGCCTTTGTTTCCTCCTGAATGTAACCTCCACTTCGCTTAACTCCGTCCATGTAAAATGACCGTGTGCCGATGTCAAGCTTTATCTTTCCCTTTTTACTCACTTATATCCTCCTCACTGCAAATGCCGATACTAAGCTCTGCCTGCCTTTCGAGCCTGTGAAGGGGCAATGTCTGAACTGCGTTTCCAAGCTTTGCGCTCTTTACATTCAGAACATCGCTTTTTGCAAGCTCCGCCATAACGCTTTCACACTTTTCCTGAAGCTCCTCCATGTCATCGTATTTTCCTGCCTTGCCCATGAGCCGCAGGTCGATATGACATATATACTCAGTGTAAAGCTTTTTGCCGCCCTGCCCAATGACTTCATCGACCACATCATAGCCTTTAAGCCCATAGAAGCCAATTGCTTCTCCACTGTGCAATAGACTGTCAGCCGATGTGTATTCACCCATTGCAGTAAAGCCTGCTCCGTCAAGTATCTTTTTTATCTCTGCCGCCATTTCCGTCCAGACTGTCATGGCTCGTCCTCCTTCCTAATATGCGATAACGGCATTGAATACAAAGCCGTCCTTTGAGAAAAATCTTTCCGCCCTTGAAACTGCGCTGTCACGAAGCTCTCTTGCCGCCTTTATCCTGTTCTCCTCGTCAAAAGCCTCCACCGCCTTGCCCTGTGCCGTAAACATGACCTTGTATTCAGCGGCTTTCAGACAAATAAATCTGTAAAAGACCTCCGCTGCCGCTGCAAATTCACATATAGCCGTCCCGCCCTCAGCGACCATTCGCTCCTGGTCAACAGCCTTTTCCATTTCGTCAGCACACACCGTTATAAGCCCTGCATACACCTCAGCCGACGTGCTGTCAAGTCCGCTTAGCTCCATGAAATCGCTTTTTACATTGTCTTTGCTTATTGCCATTTTCCTGCTCCTTTCAAAAAAATATACCCGCCCACCGTCCCTTTTTCATTATCCTCTCAGCTTACTTTGTAGTTTTCAGCGTCTTTACAGCACCGCTCGTAAGTACAGAGAAACCTGCAAGCACTGAGCAAACGATCTCGTTGCACTGATTAGTAAGAAGCTTATCGTAGTCCACGATAACATCTCCTCCAAGCACCATTTCAACCGCACTGCGCTGGTCGATGCCCACCGCAATACCGCCTGTGAGCTGAGGGCATTTTACAAGCGTTACACCATATGGCGTCTGAACTGTGCCGCCTGCCATATAGTCGCCAATGCAGTATTTCATCTCGTCCATAGCAAGGATCTTAGCCATAACATCAGGAGTACAGATCATGGTCGTCATGTTGAACTCGCCCATGGAAGCCCAAAAAGCCGCCAGATCAGCGTAAGTAAGCTCGCTGCCAATAAGTGTCTGAGCTGTAATACCTCTTGTTATCTCAGTCATGGCAAGGCTGTTCACATCTCTGCTTATAGTCGCCCCAAGGTTTCTCAGCACCACGCCGAAAGCCTCAAGCTTCTGCTTCCTTACAGACTCAAAAGAACAGTTAAGACGTCTTGCAAACTTTGTGAGAGTCTTACTGGAGGTGCTAAGTCTGACAGTTGTAATAGGCACATTTCCACCCTCTGACACAACGTCAGTTGAACCTGACTTTGTAACGTTCAGACCTCTGAAATCCACTCCGTCAGTGTATGAAACAGCCGCCGCTACCTTGCCCATGATAGAAGCCTCGTCCATGCCCTGCTTGACAGTACGTCTTATGTACTCAGGGAAAAGCACTGCCGACTCAGTGGAAATGAAGAATTTTTCCACTCTGTCAGAATTTGCACCCTTTACCTTGATGTCAAAACGCTTGAGCTGTCTTTCAAAAGCGTCAAGACCTTTAAGCTCGGTGTTTTCGTAGTTTGCGTCAGGATCAAGCTCAGCCAGCGCCTGTGTGAATGTCTTGCCTGTGATAGAATAAAGTCCCTTTTCAAGTTTGATATTGTTGTACATATTATTTTCTCCTTTTCGATAATTAAAGTTGTCCGTTTTTTTTGTACTAATTTAGATGTGTGTTTTCCAATGAACTCAGCCTGCATCAAAAACTCTCTTTCACGGGCGACCCAAGATCGCCCCGACAAATGTTACGCATTTTCGCTGTTTTGCAGGTGAGAAACATATTTTCCCTGACACCTGAGCCCCTACCTCCACATTGTCATCGCCCCCTTTCACATCTGTCCCTTACATCTTGTAATCCCCCGTGATAAAGCTCTCCCTTTCGGCTTTGTAGACCTCCTCATTCTCAGCCGCCTGCTTTTCAAGCCTTCCACGGAAGTCAATAAGCTCCGTAACTGTCATAAGCTCCGCAAGTTCTTTCACACGCTTTGCACTCATAAAAGGCTTGCAGAAATAGCTGAGCCTTAAAACGTCCTTTTCAAAAGCTTCCCTCGCAAGGGCAAGCTCATAGCTCTTGTCGGTGCCTTCATGCTTCTCCCTTAAGGCAAAACGCTTCGTTACCCCTGCGTTCACCTGTGCAGGCACTGCCACGAACGACCACTCGTAAGCGTCAAGCGGCTCGTCAAGAATGTGATAACACAGCTTACCGCCGTATTCACCGCCCTTTTCATGGTCACAGCCGCCCTTGTACATATCCGCTCCGCATACAGAGCAAAGCTTCTTTCCCATGGTGCAGCTAACGGATACCTCTTTCTTTATTCCGCCCTGGATCTCGCTTATAAGATCGCCGTTAGAAGCTGTTCGCACCATGTAAGCCTTTGCCATAAGCCTGCGGTAAACCTCTCCGTCTGTCGTAGTTTTCTCAGGCAGAGTTTCCACCCAAGTGTCGAATATTCTGGCAGTCTGCTTTGAGCTTTTGGGGTCATGGTCGAAAATACCCGTTCTGCCCTTAAAAAGCTCCGCAAGCTTCTCCAAAGCGCCTGATGAAAACTTTTCACCATCTCTGTCAATGTCATTGTCACAAAGCGCCACCCTGAAAACAAAGACCTTGTCCTCCGTGAGCGGCTCTCTCGCATAGCCGTTTATCTTTTCAAGCTCCTCGCCTGATACTGTTTCGCTCATTGCATTTCCTCCTTTTTTCTCTCATTCTCTACCCTTTCGTTTTCAAGCTCCGCCGCCTTAGCCTGCGCATTGTAAAGCCTTGACTTCGCCAACGCTTCCTCGTCCTGAAGATTTATGTTGTCCCAATCTATCTCCACCCCACAAGCATATCCGTTAAGCCTTAAAAACGCCTCGCATATCTCTCTGAGTATAGGTTCAAGCAGTCTGCGGTAATATTCAAGCTCGCTTGTGAGGATATCTGATTGCTGTGCAGACATTCGCTCAGTGGTTGACCAGTTCAGCCCAAGCAAAAACGGTGGTATTGAAAGCTTCGCCACAAGCTGTTCCATAAGCTGTCTGACAGGTATCTCCGTGTCTATCATCTGATTGTCAGCACCAATGACCTTTATGTCCACATCACCCACAGCCACAAAATCCTGCACCGAGCCGTTTCGTGAGGCTCTCATGCCCCTGCTCCATTCCTGAGCTATCTGCTCTGCTCGTTCCTTGGCTCTCGCCCTGTCGCTCTCTCCCTCAGGGTGATAAGTCACCGCATAGCGCACATTTCCTACCCTGTCGAAGTTCTGCCCCATGCACTCGTAAATTCGCATAAGTATCTCGCTCAGCGCAGGCAATCCACGGAGTATGGACACCCCGTCCGGGTGCTTAGGACTAGGATTGAGCGCCGTGTAAAGCAGTTTTTCAGGACTTCTTACCGGTATCTCCTCACCGCTTCCCGTGTAAAAAATACGTTTTTCAAAAGCGTTCCTGCCCTCACGCACTCTGTACAAAGTCGGGTCGCCAACATATATCCCCTTGACCTTTCCAGTCCTGTAATCTGCATATATCCTGCCTATCGCCTTGCCGTATGTAAGCAGTGAATCCAGATACATATCCGCAAAAGTGTAAATGGACTTTCCCGACACCCCCACGGAAACCTCTCTGCAAAACCTATCAAGCTCCGCCTGCGCCCTCTCGTCACAAGCCGTGACCTTAAAGCCCCCTGTGAGCCTTATTATCTTGCCGAAGCAAGCGTCGATAACAGGAACGTTCGCCCTCAGTGCGTCATAAAGCTCCTGTTGAAAAATCCCCTCAGGCGCAAGCCTGTAATGAAACCCCGACTCTCTGTCAGAGCCTGCCGTGTTCGGCACAAATTCACGGACCTTCTTTCTGAAAATACTCATTTTCTCTCCTTTCTTTCTGTACGTTTTTTTGTACTAATGCTCAACTGTCAGCACAAAAAAATCGTCCTTTTCACGTCCCAGACATTCTGCTGCAAAGTATCTCATATCGTCCATAGCGTGGTCGTTCTCTTTCACAGGTGCGTCCTTTCCCGCCTTTTCGTCCCAGCGGTAAAGATTTATCTCACGAAGCGTATCACGACACCTGCGGTTTATCCTTATCCTGCCGTCCTTTATGCAGTCCGACACAAGCCTGATACCCGAAACAACGTCGTTCTTTGCAGGATGAACAGTGTATTTTCCGTGCCTGCGTATGCACTGTATGAACGAAGCCGCCGAGGGGTCGCAAATGACCTTTTCGATGCAAAGCCCGTCGGCAAGCTCTTCAAGCCCCTTGTAATGCTCCTCGTCAGTTTTCTGCATACCTTCACGTCGAGAATCATAGTAATACTCCCTGAGTCTGTACCATACTCCACCACTCTCGCCCCAAAGCCCGAAGCTTGAAGGATTTACAGTGCCGTAATCACAGCTTATAACATACCGCTCGCACTGTATATCCCCCTCAAAGACGTTTTTCTCCTCGTCGAACATAGGGTAAACAAGCCCCTCTGCCGCCGTCCATTTGCCAAGCACAAAACGCTCGTAAAACGTCCCCGTGTATATCCTGTGATAGCGTTCTATCACCGCCCGGTCAAGGGTCGGATTGTCCTCCAGCACAAAATGTCTGTAGATAAGCCGTTTTTCCTCCGCCTTGTCTATCCACTCTTTCTTGAACCAGTGGTAAGGATTGTCAGGATTGCAGTTGAACCACAGCTTGCTCCCTGCCACCGAACACCTTGCCACAGCCTGCTCTATAAAGCTTCTGGGCATAAGTGCCGCCTCGTCAAGAAGCACCCCCGCAAGGGTCACGCCCTGAATAAGAGAGGGCGAGCCTTCGTCCCTTCCCCCAAAGTAGTAAAACCTGTTTTTCCTGCCGCAAAAGCTCACGTCCATATAGTTCTTTGACGCGACCTCCACCGCCATCATGCCCATGGCTTTCATATACCCCCTGAGCGCAGGCAGGATATTTCTTTTCAGCGACACGATAGTTTTTGAGCATAGCCCAAAAATGCACTCGTCAAAGTTAGTCATCGCCCATGTCATAAAAGACGCCGACAAACAAAAGGTCTTGCCCGATCTGACCGCACCGTCACAGATTATCCCGTCGTAATCACTAAGCTCCCGTGCCGTCCACCATCTGAAAACAAACCTCTGATTTTCCGACAGCCTTGTTATTTTCACAAGCTATCACCGTCCCTGCCGTAAATGCTCTTGATAAGTCGCTTCGACTCACCACCGCCGTCAAGCTGAGGCGCAAGCTCCCCAAGCTTTTCCAAGGCTTTCTGCCTGTCAAAAAACTTGATCTCCAAAACGTTCTTTCCGCTGATCTTTATCTCACTCACATTGAAAAGATCCATGCCCATGATGTCCCTTGCCGTCATGTTCTCAGCGTCAAAAACCAGCTTTACAGCGTCATTCACCGCCCCGAAAGCTATCCTGTTCAGCCCTCGCTTCACATAAGAAAGGGTGTCGCTGTCAGCCTCCTCCAGCTTTTTAAGCTCCGCCTCCGTTTCTGCCGAGTGCAGAAGCTCAAGCCCTCTGTCCTCAGCCTCCTCCGCCCTTGCACCGGTGTGCAAAGCCGCTTCACGAAGATTTCTCAGATAGAAGAAAAATCTCGCAAATCTTTTCTGTTCGCCTGCCATATCGTTCCTCCTTTTTAATTTCTGCGAAAGATGTTCGCCGTATCTTAACGGCTCTCAAAAAACATCTCTCACTTATCCCGAAAAATGCCCCTTTTGTTGCATAAAAAATGCAACAATTGCAGAAATGTTGCCAAATTAAATCATTTATCATTTGTTTGCATAAATCGTCCTGCCCAAAACTGTGCAAAAGCCACATATTTTCATGAACAGAAAAACTGTTGGTAAAAAGAAATACTTTTATTTTTTAGGACGTTTCGTACCATTACTGCACCTTATTTCAGACAAATATGTAAGCTATGCGAAACTTTCAATATACCTTATGAAAAAAAGTATATATTACTTGACAAAAGCCGAAAAAATAGTACAATAGTAAGTGTATGACACAAATTTGAAGAACAACGCAGGAGGTAAAAATATGAAAATGAGAGGTATCTATTCCTCAGTAACAGATATCAGACGAAAAGTCTTTACAGAGGTGGCAAGACTTGCCTATGAAGAGGGCGATTATGCCGAAAAGATCGCAGAGCTTCCTTATAAGATAGTACCGGGAAGCAAGGCTGTTTACCGTGAGTCTATCTTCCTTGAAAGAGCTATCGTTGAAGAAAGGCTCCGTCTTGCTATCGGTCTGCCCCTAAGACCGATCGAGGAGCATAAGTCTGTGGCTGACGGCGTTGAAGAAAGTGCGATCGCAGAAAAGTATTACGATCCACCGCTTGTAAACATAATCAAGTTTGCCTGTAACGGCTGTCCTGAAACTCATTATCATGTTACCGACTGCTGTCAGGGCTGTCTTGCACACCCATGTCAGGAAGTCTGTCCAAAGGGTGCCATAACCATCAAGCATGGCAAGTCAGTAATAGATCAGTCTAAGTGTATAAAGTGCGGCAGATGTCAGAGTGTCTGTCCATACAATGCAATAAACAAAATGGAAAGACCATGCGCAAGAGCCTGCGGCATGGACGCTATCGGCTCAGACGAAGAGGGCAAGGCAAAAATAGATTACGACAAGTGCGTATCCTGCGGAATGTGTCTTGTAAACTGTCCATTCGGCGCTATCGTAGACAAGGGACAGATATTCCAGCTTATAACAGCAATGAAGAAAAAGAAGAAGGTCATCGCTATCGTAGCACCTGCATTTGTAGGTCAGTTCGGACCAAAGGCAAGCCCTGAAAAGCTCACAGCGGCAATGAAGAAGCTTGGCTTTGCAGACGTGGTCGAGGTAGCAATAGGCGCAGACCTTTGTTCCATCGAGGAAGCAAAGGACTTCATGAGAGAAGTTCCTGAACATCAGCCATTCATGGCGACATCATGCTGTCCTGCATGGTCAGTAATGGCGAAGAAGCTTTTCCCTACCCTTGCTCCATACATTTCAATGGCTTTGACCCCAATGGTACTTACAGCAAGAATGCTCAAAAAGGACGATCCTGACGCTTGTATCGCATTTATCGGACCATGTGCGGCAAAGAAGCTTGAAGCTTCAAGACGTACTATCCGCAGCGACGTAGACTTTGTGCTTACCTTTGAGGAACTCATGGGAATGTTCAATGCCAAGGGCGTAACATTTGAAGACATCACAGACGAAGAAAAGGTAGATCTTTGCGAGGGTACAGGTGACGGACGTGGCTTTGCAGTAAGCGGCGGCGTAGCAAAGGCAGTAGCAGACGTTATCCACAAGCTTGACCCAGAGCGTGAGGTCAAGGTAGTATCAGCGCAGGGACTTAAAGACTGCCGCAAGCTTCTCACACTTGCGAAAGCAGGCAAATACGACGGCTATCTTCTCGAGGGCATGGCTTGTCCTGGCGGTTGTGTAGCAGGTGCAGGAACGCTTCAGGCGGTGGAAAAGAGTACAGCGCTTGTAAACAAATATGTAAAGGACGCACCTTTACAAAACTCTCTCGACTCCAAATACGAGATCAATCTTGATCTTATCACCGAGCCGCATGATGACAAATAAGAGATAGAATTGAAACGGACAGCGTTATGCTGTCCGTTTTTTGGTACTGTCACTCGCCGTGACGGGCATCTTACGCCATACATTGTGGTATAAAACACTTTTTCACCGCTTTTTGAATTCGCATAGAATACTACACATTGCAATTATCACACACCCCCTGATACCCCCACAAACGGCAGTAGGGGCGAACAATTTTCGCACGTCGAAGAAACAAGCCCATGATTATATCATTGTTGGATAGAACTGAAAACTATCCAATCACATCTTCAGGGGAGCGGCACAATATTCTCCACACGGCACGTCTACACAACATTGTGATAAATTCAAACCTTGCCGTTTCCCGAAACGGGACGTCGAGGGCGCCGTCCCCTACAATTCTACCCCGACTTCATCACGCCGCAAAATCGCTTTGCTCTTTGCGGATTTACGTTGTAATTGGGGATAGGATAGGCGGTGCAGATTTTTGCTCCGTTATTACTTTTGATAAGAAGCACAACTTTTGTGTGCTTTTTCTCATTAAATCTGCACCTTGTCGGCTGTCGCCGAATGAGGCTCTGCCTCATACTCCGCTAGGGGCTTTGCCCCTAGACCCCACAAGCCCTCTGGCGCCGGGCTTGAGCGTGCGCTTTATCTCTCGCTTCGCTCGGTGCTTAGAAGCAACTCTGGTCGGCTTTGCTCATTCCTCATTCCTCACTCCTCACTCCTCATTCCTCATTCCTCACTCCTCATTCCTAATTCCTGATTCCTCATTCCTGATTCCTCACTCCTCACTTAAACTCCCCCTTGATTTTTCCCGTAATATGTAGTATAATAAATGAAATAGTGCATAATAACAGAAAAATTCTTACAGAGAGGATCTTTATAAAATGGAAATAATCAATAAGTCCGATGAAAAACTCCTTGCAGAATATGAACAGTTCGCAAGCACCAGCAAATACGGCAATTTCATGCAATCCCTCAAATGGCCGAAGGTAAAGGACAACTGGGGCTGGGACGCTGTTATCTCCCGTGACGCTGACGGCAATATCCGTGGAACTTGCCTTATCATAATCAAAAAAGTGCCTATTTTCGGTGTTACTTTTATGTATGCCCCTCATGGCCCTGTTTGCGACTGGTCTGATAAAGAGGTCATGACCGACCTTTTCGAGGGCGAAAAGGTGCTTGCAAAGAAATACAAATGCTACCAGTTTATGTGGGACCCTTGTTTCGAGGAGGGCGACGACAAGTGTACAAAGCTTATCGAGGACATGGGCTTCAAGCACATACACAAGGCGGCTGAACTGACCACTATTCAGGCTCGTAATAACTATATGCTCAGAAATATCGAGGGCAAGACCCCTGACGAGGTCATGGCGACTTTCAAGCCTGACTGGAGAAACCGTATCAGAAAAGCCCCTAGAAAGGGCGTTTACTGCAAGGCTTGCGGCACTGAGGCTCTTGACGATTTCTACCCTCTCATGCAGGCAACAGGTATCAGAGATGGCTTCTCTATCCGTTCAAAGGAGTATTTTGTAAAAATGCTCAATGGTCTTGGCCCTGAACACTGCCGACTTTTCATGTGCTATGTTGACGAGGACGGCAAGCAGATACCGTTGTCAGGTGCAGTAACAACACAGTATGCAGGCAAGACCTGCTATGTTTACGGTGCTTCCGCAAACCACCACAGAAACCTCTACCCTAACTATCTCATGCAGTGGACGATGATAAACTGGGCTTTGGAGGGCAAAAACTATATCTATGATTTTCAGGGCATACCATTCTACAACGATGAAACAAACCCTAACTACGGCGTATACAAGTTCAAAAAGGGCTTTAACGGCGAGGTCGTTACCTATGAGGGCGAATTTTTCTACATTTTCAAGCCTTTCATGAAGAAAGTCGTTGACTTCTGCGAAAAGATAGTTATGGATAGACACGAACGCAAAAGACAGAAACTTCTCAAAAACAGAAATAAGGATATGCAGTAGGCAGCAATAGATTAAATTTAAAAATTTTTGAACAGTTTATACATTTTTACCCATTCTTTACACAGACAACATTTGATTTTTACTTATATGTGATATGATTTACAAAGAGGTGAGCAAGGTGCATAAAGGCGTTATAAGGACCTTGTGGCTCATTGCCGCATTGAGCATGGTGCTGAGTTATGCTGTGATGTGCATTGCATGGCTTTCAAAGGGCTGTCGCTATGGAGCGCAGTTTTGCATAAACGTTTTTATGAGAGCGCTTCCTCTTTGTCTTATATTCCTGTGCATCGTCGAGCTTGCAGGGCTTTTCATATGGGTCTTCAAAATAAAAAAGCTCGAAAGGCTCTACGCTAAAAAGGGCGGCTGTGACGAATATTTTGAGCTTCTTGAAAAATATCTTCTCAGGCAGAACAAAGATAAGGGGCACGGGCTTTTGAAGCTTGCCGCTGTTTACATTTCAGAAAAACGCTTTGAGGACTGTTTTCACACCCTTGACCGTATAGCTTTTGATAAGCTTACCCCCTCAGATCAGAACAAGTATTTTGAACTGCTTCTTTACGGCAGGCTCATGTCAGGGGATATTTCTCAGGCAAACGAGATATTTGTTTCGGCAGAGCATTACTTCAAGCGAGGTCTTCTCCATAAACGCAATGGGCAAATGCTTTTCACACTTGGTCTGCTGGAATATTTCAACGAACGCTTTGAAGCGGCGGTGAAGTTTTTTGACAGCGCAGAGAAAAGCCGTGACGCTGACAAAACGCTTCGGTGCAACTGTGAGCTTTACAAGGGCGAGTGTTTTCTCGCTCAGGGTGATGTGAGAGCGGCAAAGGCTTCGGCTGAAAAAAGTGCGGCGCTCGTTAGTGACGATAAGCAGGAAGCGCAGCTTGGAAAGCTGATGACACAGGTAGAAAAAGCTTACATCAGAACAAAAGAAAAGTCTGCTGATACGAAAGCAGACAACACCACGGAAGGAGGATATGCCTTTTAAGGCATAGAAACAAGTATGATAATAAACGCACTCAGAGGCTTTTGCATGGCTCTTGCGGACAGTGTCCCTGGAGTTTCGGGAGGAACTATAGCATTCCTGTTGGGCTTTTATGACAGCTTCATAAATTCCCTTAACGACATTATGGGACGTGACAATGCAAAGCGTAAAAAAGCATTTTTCTTTCTTATAAAGCTTGGCGTGGGCTGGGTGATCGGTATGCTTCTAGCAGTAAGCGTTCTTGCCAACGTGTTTGAAAGCGGAATCTACAAGGTAAGCTCGCTGTTTCTGGGCTTTATCATTCTGGCGATACCGGTCATGATAATGGAAGAAAAAGAGAGCATTAAGGGCAAATATTACAACATCGTATGGGCTGTTATCGGCATTGCTATCGTTGTGGGCATTTCCCTTATAAATCCGTCAGGCAGCGGTGCTGACGTTTCTCACATGAATATAGGCACAGTGATATTCGTTGTTCTTGCAGGAATGTGCGCAATATCTGCAATGGTGCTTCCCGGCATTTCAGGCTCCACCATACTTCTCACATTCGGTCTTTATATGCCTGTTATCACGGGAATAAAAGAGTTCCTTCATTTGAACTTTGAGTATTTCGGACTTCTCTGCTCTTTGGGTATCGGCATTATCCTTGGGGTGTTCATTACCCTCAGGCTTATCAAAAAGGCTCTTGAAAAGTTCAGAAGCCAGACTATCTACTGCGTTATCGGCATGATGATAGGCTCACTGTACGCCATAGTTATAGGTCCTACAACGCTTAAAGAGCCTAAAGACCCTATGTCCTTCGGCACATTCAGCATCGTATTTTTTATCATCGGTGCGGCTATCGTGTTCGGTATTCAGGTAGCAAAGAGCGTGTATGACAAGAAACAGCTTGCAAAGGCTGAAGAAAAGATAGAAGAAGAATAGATATTATATCAAAACGAACGAATATATAAAAAGGCTCAATTTCTGCATCATAGAAATTGAGCCTTTTGCTGCAAATAACGCAAGTACACTTTTTTCTGAACACAGATCGTATGGCCTATATGCCCACCTAGCAAATTCATATTCTTGTGATTATATAAAAACTACCGCCCCTACTGCCCCCTTTTGCTGTTCATTCTTCCAAAATCAGCATTTTATACAATTGAACGCCTTGACAATTATGCAACTATACCATATAATAAAATTAGGCAAATACTATATCCTGTATTATATTCCAAACATAATATGACAGCTATTGCAGAAATAGCATATCAGCGTCTATGATTTCTACAAATCATACGCCTGCCCTATGTAGAAAGTGTTTAAATTTTAGGGGCGTTTGGCATTTTTTCTTGCAAAAATTGTCGGCTTGTGGTATAATTATCAGGAGCAGGGGCGTGCTATCCCCTCAATGGGTGAAAACTTTCCTTATTTCTTAAACGTTTTCGCCAATATAGTAATAAAGGTGCAGAGCGTAAAGCTCGGCTTGAAAGTATATAGGAGGTAAAGATTTATGGCAAATAGTGCTGTAGAAAAAACAATTTCCACGCAGGAACTTAAAGAAAAGCTTCTTGACGTTCTTCACAACGATTTCCAGACAACACCTGAGGACGCTTCCGACCAGCAGGTATACGAGGCTCTTTCTAAGATCGTTGTAGGCATTCTTAAAGCTAAGAGAAGAAAGTTCACTGTTAAAACTCAGTCTGAGGGCAAGAAGAAGGTCTACTATCTTTCAATGGAATTTCTTATGGGAAGAAGCCTTAAGACTTCTCTTTATAACCTTGAAATGCAGAAGCAGGCTACAAAGGTCCTTAAGGACATGGGCATTTCTATAAACGGCATTTACGAGTGCGAGCCTGACGCAGGTCTTGGAAACGGCGGTCTTGGAAGACTTGCTGCCTGCTATCTTGACGCTCTTGCTGCCGACGGCTATCATGCTACAGGCTATTCTATCTGCTATGAATACGGTATCTTCAAGCAGAAGCTGGAGGACGGCTGGCAGACCGAGCTTCCTGACAACTGGCTCCCGGGCGGCTCTGTATGGCTCGTTCCTGTTCCGTCAAAGGCTGTCGAGGTTCGTTTTGACGGCGAGCTTAAGGAATACTGGGACAATCAGTATCACTGCGTAACTCACGAGAACTACACATCAGTTATGGCTGTTCCATACGATCTGTTTGTATCAGGCTACAACAGCGAAGCAGTTTCAAAGCTCAGACTTTGGAAAGCTGAAATGGCTGATTTTGATATGTCAATGTTCAATCAGGGCGACTATCAGAAGGCTCTTAGCAAGAACATCATTTCACAGGCTATCACAAAGGTGCTTTATCCTAACGACAACCATGCAGAGGGCAAGTCACTCAGACTTAGACAGCAGTATTTCCTTTGCGCTGCTTCTATCGGCGATATCGTAAACCAGCACATGAGCGTTTACGGCACACTTGACAATCTCCATGAAAAGGTAGCTATCCACATCAACGATACTCACCCGACACTTGCTATCCCAGAGCTTATGCGAGTTCTTCTTGATGATTGCGGCTATTCATGGGACAAGGCTTGGCACATCGTTACAAACACATTTGCATACACAAACCACACTGTAATGCCTGAGGCTTTGGAGAAGTGGGACTGCAACCTCCTCAAGAGCGTTTGCCCTAGAATCTTCTCTATCATCATCGAGATAAACGAGCGTTACTGCAAGGATCTTTGGGAGAGATACAAGGATCAGGCTAAGGTTTCACATATGTCTATCGTTGAGGACAATAAGGTGAAAATGGCTACACTTTGCGTACACGCTTGCCACAGTGTAAACGGCGTTGCAAAGATACACTCTGAGATCATCAAGAAGGAAACATTCAAGGACGAGTACCTTGACACACCAACAAAGTTTAAGAACGTTACAAACGGTATCGCATACAGAAGATGGCTTTATCAGTCTAACGAGGGTCTGACAGATCTTCTTTGCGAGAAGATAGGCGACGGCTTCCTCAAGAATGCTGCTGAGCTTTCTAAGCTTGCTGTATTCAAGGACGACAAGGACGTTCTTGACAGACTTGCTAAGATCAAGCTTGACAACAAGAAGAACTTTGCAAAGTATGTAAAGAATCAGTACGGCGTTGTTCTCAACACTGACTCTATCTTCGACGTTCAGGTAAAAAGACTGCACGAATACAAGAGACAGCAGCTCAACGCTCTGAACATCATAGCACAGTACAACTACCTCAAGGCTAATCCAAACGCTGATTTTGTACCAAAGACATATATCTTTGCTGCAAAGGCTGCTCCTGGCTACTACATGGCAAAGCAGATCATCAAGCTTATCTGGAACATTTCTCAGGAGCTGAAAAAGGACAAGAAGCTCAACGAGAAACTCAACGTTATCTTCCTCGAGGACTACAACGTATCACTTTCTGAGATACTCATGCCAGCAGCAAACATCTCTGAGCAGATCTCACTTGCTGGTACAGAGGCCTCAGGTACAGGTAACATGAAGCTTATGATAAACGGTGCTATCACACTGGGTACTCTTGACGGAGCAAACGTTGAGATACACGAGCAGGTAGGCGACGACAACATCATCATCTTCGGTATGAACGTTGACGAGGTAAATGCTTGCAAGTCAGGCTACAAGCCTATGGACATCTACAACTCCAACGCAGTTGTTAAGCAGGCTATCGACACACTTCAGTACGGCATCAACGGACAGCAGTTCAACGAGATCGCTGACAGCCTGAAGAACTCTGACCCATACATGGCTCTCAAGGACTTCGATTCTTACCAGAAGGCACAGGCTTACGCTTCTGAGTGCTACAAGGATCAGACAAAGTGGCAGAAGATGAGCCTTGCAAACATTGCAGGCGCAGGCATTTTCTCCGCAGACCGTTCTGTTGAGGACTACGCTAGAGATATCTGGGGTCTTTCAAAGTAATTTATTAATACAAAAAAATTATCGGACAGTTGCTTGGTGCGGCTGTCCGTTTTTTTGTACATATATGCAATTCATGAAACGATAAATTTGTAAGACCACAAGATGAGCGAAAGGAACGGGACGCCGAGTGCGTCGTCCCCTACATGGTTCGAGCGATGTTTATACAATGTGAAAATCAACATAAATAGTGACGTGCGAGAAAAGCGGGCTGTCGAGGGCGCAAGCCCCTACATTGTTTGTGCGATGTTTATTCAATGTGAAAAGCAACATAAATAGTGACGTGCGAGAAAGGCGGGCTGTCGAGGGCGCCAGCCCCTACATTTTTTTAACACACAAAAAAGGACGGCTTTTTTTCACCGTCCTTTTGATTTCTAATTTAGTCCTCGTCAGCAAGTGCAAAATCTATCTTGCCGGAGTTTACATTTGCGTTTATCACCTTTACTCTGATAGGGTCGCCCACACGATATTCCATTCCGTTTGTAAGGTTTTTCAGGCTTACCATATCGTCGCAGACATACTCACCGTCAGGCATATTGTCCGTGTGAAGAAGTCCCTCGCAGGTGTCAGGAAGTGCGATAAAAAGACCGAACTCAACGGCTGAAACCACTGTTCCCTGAAACTCATCACCGATATGAGCGTTCATATACTCAGCCTTGTAGCAATCCTCACAGCTTCGCTCCACCTGCATTGCGGTAAGCTCTGTCTTTGTGGACTGGTCGGCTGAGGCGTAAACGAACTTGTTGAACTTTGTGGCGCACTCCTCTGCACTGCTGCCGCTGAGAAAAGCTGACATTATCCTATGGATAGTCAGGTCAGGGTAACGTCTGATAGGAGAAGTGAAGTGGGCGTAATCCTCCAGTGCAAGTCCGAAGTGACCCACAGGCTCGGTGGAATATCTTGCCTTTGACATACTCCTCAGAACGATATTGTTCATGATAAGGTCGATATCAGTACCCTTTGCGGCTTTTAGTATCTCCGACATATCCCCAGGGCAAGCCTTTTCGCCCAGCTTATACTGGACGTTGAGCTTGACAAGCGCTTCTCTCAGGGATTCAAGCTTCTCGTCTGACGGCTCTTCGTGGATACGATAAACGAACGGCAGGTTATTATCCATGCCAAATCTTGCGGCACACTCGTTTGCAACAAGCATGAAGTCCTCTATTATCTCCTCGCTTCTTCCACGGGTACGCCTCTCAACGCCCACGCAGATATCCTCGTCATTGATGATAAGCTTGCTCTCAGAAGTTTCAAGCTCAGGACAGCCACGGTTTTTCTTGTTTTTATACAAAATATCCGCAAGCTCCTTTATAATAGGAAGCTGACCTGAAACCTCGGCATATTTTTCTTTAAGTTCCGCATTGTCACTGCCTGCCAAAAGTGAGTTTATCTCGGAATAAACGCCCTTTACACGGGAGCGGATAACAGTTTTTGCAAACTTATACTCGGTGATATTGCCCTGCTTGTCAAGTTCACAAAGACATGAGAACGCAAGTCTGTCCTCCTGCGGATTAAGGGAGCAGATGCCGTTTGAAAGCTCCTTCGGGAGCATTGGTATAACTCGGTTTGCGTAATAAACGCTTGTGCCACGTTTGAAAGCTTCGTTATCCAGCTGTGACTTTGGCTGAACATAGTGGGAAACGTCGGCAATGTGAACGCCAAGGAGATAACCTGTTTTGGTTCGTTCAACAGAAATTGCGTCGTCGATATCCTTTGTATCTGCGCCGTCAATGGTGAATATCGGCTTGTCACGGAGGTCAAGGCGGCCCGGTATCTCCTCTTTTATCCTTGAATAATCGGACACTTCCCTAGCCTCATAGATGACCTCGCTTGGGAAAACAGGTGTCAGACCATTGACCTCAAGGACGCTCATTGCGCAGGCAGAGGCTTTCATGGAGCTTCCATAGCTTGAAACTATCTCGCAGACGTGTTCAGAGTGCCTGTTTCCACGCTTTGTGACCTGCGCCACCACCTTATCGCCCTCATGTAGCTCAAGCCTCATAGGGTTCTCAAAGGTCATTGCATATTTTGACAGCATATCAGGAACGATTTTCAGCACGCCGAACTCGCTCACAAGCTCCCCTGTGAACTTAGCAAAATTCTCCTCCACAATGCTCATGACCTCGCCCTCGGTGCAAGCTCCCTCGCCCTTGAACGTTCTCACAAGGACGATATCGTGTGGCATTGCGCCTTTAAGATACTTGCCCACAACAAAAATTTCCTCGTCAGTGTCAAGATTTTTCACAAAGCCGTAAGTCTTATTGAGCCTTACCACCTCGCACTTGACGAATTTCTTAGGATCAACGAGCCTTATGCCGAACTTATCTTCCATTATCTCGCCGTTTTTCTTCATTTTGTCAACGGCTTTTGTGAATTTTTCAAACTCAAAGCCCTTTCCTCTGCATGATCTCAGCAGTTCTTTGAAAGTCAGTGGCTTTTTGCCTGCTTTTTTTAACTTTGAATATATTATTTTTCTGTAATCTAACTTCATAAATTTCCTTTCTTTTTACTTATATTCCAACGCTATGTATTCATCTCTGAACACAAAGCCCATTTTCTGTGCTATTGAAAGCGAGGTGAGATTTCGTGCGTCCCAGTGAGGTGTAAGCCCACGGCGTACACATTCCAGCAAAAACGCCGCCGCAGTTATCTGTGCAAGACCTTTCAGACGGTATTCTTTACGGGTTGAAACTTCTATCTCAACGCCTTTATCGTAGTATGAGAACGCAGAAGTTCCGCTGACTATCCTGCCATTATCAGTGAGCACATATCCGAAGCCATGGGCTGAAAAGTCCGCAAAGTCTTTAAAATTGCACACAAAGGACTCCGACCACTGCTCTGCCAAGGCTTTCTTATAAAGTTCTTCATCTATCATCGACAGTTTAAGCTGTCCTATATTTTGTACTCTTGATAATGTTTCACGCAGTTTGTCGGTATCAAAGTCGTTTTCAGGCGGACAGGTGTGATATCTTTTGACTATTTTAAGCTGTTCGTCGCAGGCACACAAGGCTTTTGCAAGCTCCTCGCTGTCAGGAACTATGACTGCGTTTTTGTTATCGCTGCAAAATTTGAGCATATCAGCCCCAAAGCTTTTGTCACCTGCGGCAAAATAAAAGTCGCCGCAGCATATGACCGCCGCAGTTGGTGCGGTGGTATCGTCGCAAAAGGCAGTGCCGAAAACGCCGTCAAAATAGGAGAACATCAGCGAGTCGTAAAACCCCGCAAAAAGCGGTCTTATCTTATTCTTTACACCGTCTGCACATTTCATTACATTCTTTTCCCCGTTCTTACTTTCTGCAAAGAAAAAGCCCTGCACGGAGCAGGGCGGGCAATTATTTCTTGATCTGATAAATGATATTTACAGCAAGAGTTATCACGAATATCAGTATCGCACTTATCCTTGTCAGTCTGTTAAGCTTAGCGTCCTTGGTGTTTGAACCGTTCTTTCCATAGAAAGAATCGTTATATCCACCGCCGATAGCAGATGTAAGACCCTGCTCTTTGGTGTCCTGCGCAAGAACTACAAGTATGATAACGAGGCTGGCTACGATCAGCAGTGCGCCTGCAACGATCTCAATTACGCTCATTTTTGTTCCTCCAAAACATAATTATACATTTTAATATATTATAGCACACATCTTCTCAGATTGCAAGGGGTTTTCAGAATTTTTTCAATTCTTTTTCTTTTTATCGGTGCTTTCAGCCTTTGAGGTGGTATCTTTCTGCTTCTCCACCTGCTGGATAACTGTGACGTTTGACACGTCAAGACGTTTTTTCAGAAGCTCTGTGACAGTTTTGAGCTGTTCATCGGTAAGAGCCTTGTTCTCATATAGCACCACTGTTACGCCATTAACTGTTGTGGGCGAGCCTACTGAATGACTGCTCATGTGACCGCCTGCCGCACCTGTTATGTTTGGATAAACGATAGCAAGCTCCTCGGCGATATCGCTCATGTCTATATCATAGCTCTGATAGCTGTCAAGCTGTGCCTTCAGATTTTCATTCTCGGCTTTAAGGTCGTCGTTTTCTTTCTGCGCAAGCACCTGTGCAACCTTGTTCTGTGTTTCCTCATCGTCGGCATTCTTTTCAAGCATCTTTTCGACCTCGTCAGCGGTAACACCGCTTTCCACCTCGGTCTGTGTTATCACAAGCTTATAATCTCCCAATCCGAAAGCTTTCAGCTCGCTTTGAAGCGCCTTTGTATCGGCAGTACTTATCTTTTTGCCAAGAAGTGCCACTTCTATCATACGTTTATCGGTATCTATTGTTTTCTGAACTATCTGAGTGCCGTCAAAGTCAAAATTCTCGGTGATAAACTTCTCTGCACTGCTGTTATCCATTGTCTTTTTCACAATATCATAGCCAAGATAAATACTAGGCAGCATGGTAATAACTGTGATAAAAGCGATATTTCTGTGTATCTTTTTCAAAGCCTTCGGGGAAATATCGTTGCCGTGAGGCAGCCTTAAAAGCTTCAGCACAACGATAGCCGCAAGGCAGATGAAAAAGCTGTTTATGAAAAAGAGATACAATGCTCCGCCGAAATAGTCAAGGCGGTGTCTTGCCAAGCCGTAGCCTGCGGTACAAAGCGGCGGCATAAGGGCTGTTGCGATAGCCACGCCGGGGATAACGTTGCTTTTCTCCTTACGGGTCTGACCTATTATGCCGGCAAGTCCGCCAAAAAGGGCAATAAGAACGTCCCACGCTGTAGGTGTGGTTCGGGCGAGAAGCTCGGAGGAGGCTGTGGTGATAGGTGAGATAGTAAAGTAAATAGTCGAGGTGATAAGGCAAATGACCACCTGAATGCCAAGCCTTATCGCCGCACCCTTTGAAAGGGTCAGGTCATTGGTGGCGATTCCGTAGCCTATGGCTGTTATACCGCCCATAAGAGGTGAGATGAGCATAGCACCGATTATAACGGCGGTGGAGTTCATATTCAGACCTATGGAAGCTATAAGTATGGCAAGCATAAGGATACACATATTAGTACCCTGAAGCTTTGCACCTGATATTATGGTGTTATGTATCTCATCAGGGTCAGCCATATCCCAGCGCAGACTGAACATATTTCTAAGCCCTTGTATAAATCTGCCTTCCTGTAATTTCAAATTTCAGACCTCCCCTGCTTATTTTACCGCACCCCATGCGATGTTCTGCAAACGCCTTGCAGAATCGGTGGTGCCTGCGCCTGTCTGCTGGATAAAATATAGTATGCAGAGCTGTTCTTTTGGGTCAAGGCTGAAATAGCAGCCCATCCAGCCGTCCCAGCCGAAAGAGCCTTCTGACTGGATAAGTCCTGCGGCGGAAGGGTCGTCAAGGATACGCATGAAGTTACCGTAGCCGTGACCCTTTGTGCTGTCCCAGTTAAGGGTCTTGCGCTGTTCAGGTGTAAGACCGTTTCTTGTCATGAAATCGACCGTGTTTCTGCCGAGTATCCTCACGCCGTTAAGCTCACCCTTGTTCATAAGCATTTTGGCAAACTTTGCATAGTCCTCTACAGTGGAAACAAGACCTGCTCCGCCCGACTCAAAGGCAGGAGGTACGGTGTAATCAGTAAGGCAAAGGTGGAAGTGAGTGAACGGCTCGTTTCCGCCATTTTTGTATTCATAACACTGGGCAAGTCGGCTGTACTTTTCCGCCGGGATATAAAAGCCTGTATCGTTCATACCGAGGGGTTCAAAGATCTCTTTTCTAAGAAAATCTCCGAATTTCATGCCGGAAACCACCTCGATAACAGCACCCATGATGTCGGCAGACGCACCGTACATCCACTTTTCCCCGGGGGTGAACATAAGAGGACGCTTGCCCATTTCCTTGGCAAAGCTTACGGTATCCAGAAGCTTTTCGCCCTTGAGATATTTTTCAGATTGCTCGCCCCAAAGCGCACCCATTTTCTGACCTGCGGGAGTGCCGTCAGGATAAGGGATACCGGAAGTCATGGTGAGCAGGTCGCCTATAGTTATATCTCTGTCGGCAGGACGCTCACCGTTCTCGTCAAGAACCACAGGATCGGAAAACTCAGGAATAAACCACTTGAGCAGGTGACGAGTGTCGAGCAAGCCACGCTCGATAAGTATCATTGCGGCAGCGGCTGTGACAGGCTTTGACATAGAAAAAAGTCTGAAAATGCTGTCAGTTTTCATAGGGATATTTTTCTCCTTGTCAGCAAGACCAAAGCTTTTGAGATAGACAGTTTCGCCTTTATGGATAACGCTGAGAACTGAGCCTGAGAAAACACCGTTGGTTATCTCTTTTTGTGCAACAGCGTCGAGATATTTAAAATTTTCGTACATGATAGACCTCCGTGTTATGATGTTTGATATATAGGATTATAACACAGTTCGGGTGGAAATGCAAGATTTTGTGTGGCAACAAAAAAGCCATGACGGACAATGCCCGTCACGGCGAGCATCAAACCCTCCCAGCGTATCATACCTATGGGCGGGGGCAAAAAAATCCGCTACCATAAATGATAGCGGATTTAGGTGCAGGGGCACGCCCCTGCTGGCGGAGATGGAGAGATTAAATATACCACTTCACACCACTTTTTATTGCTTTATAAAATTGCTTGTAAACCACGCATTTACATCATTTAAGCCGTTTCATTTGTTCCGCATTTCACAAGCATATATTTACAATTCAGCTTTATCGTGTATAATTCGTGTACGCAAAAACAGCCGCCTCAGATCACTCCGAGACGGCTGGTTTTAATTATTTTTTTGAAGACTCTACAGCATACTAATATAAAGCCTTTCACTAAAGAAATAATTCTTACTATATTGGCTTTATTCCAGATGGCGTTGTTTTATTTTCAAACTCGTTTATGTAGTAAGCAAGGATCTTCATTCTGTTTTCAACTCTCTTGTAAGAATGACCTCCTTTTGATATAAGAGCAAGGAGTCTATGTTCTTCAATAACTTCTGGAGAATAACCATTAAAAGTTTTTTCCACTTCACCTGCCTTAGCTGAGCTAAACGCTGATAATTTAGTATTAATGGCACCAAGAGCTAAAAGTTTATTTTCCATATCTTTTGTATAATCCACAAGTCCTAATGCAGCAGTCAGCATAAAAAATTTCAAACACCTCATATTTGCCTTTATCAAATTATGCGGAAGGTTGCTATTATTAGTAATATCATTGATTTGAGAAATCAACAATTCACACTTGCTTTTAGCAGAGCTAGACAATTCTTCACAATCCGATGCGTATTGCAAAACAGCCTTATCAAGGACTCCAAAATTTATTTTTCCATCTAATAAGCCTAACATGCTATAAAATGTTCTATCGAACTGTTTGCGTCCATTATTAAAACTGAATATGCCGAAAAATCTGTTCCTATCGCTTATCCTATCCAAATATGCTTCCAACGATGTGCTAGGTAGCGAATTAATAATTTCTCCAGCTCTTAAACGCTCCTGATTTTGCAAATATCTAAAGTATTCTGTTATTTCCTCATCGGTTGAGTTAGTTATGTTTGTGATTGAAATATTAAAAGAGAATATATTTTCCTTAATTTCATCAGGCAACTGACTAAATTTAAGAATCACTTTGCCCCTGTTGCTCAACTTTCGTCTTAATTTATCCACTTCATTTACGGACTCTGAATCTGAATCAACATAATCAATTATGTACTCAATAATGTCTTTTGCACATTCACCTTGTATGGAATGTTGACCAGTAACAAAATTATATATAGTTGTAAGACGCTGCTGACCATCAACAACCTCTTGCATTGCACCCTTTGCATTTTTGTCTGTTCTAACTCTCAAACTAATGTTTCCAATAGGATAACCCTTTATGATACTATAAAGAAGTTTATCCTGGAACTCAGGGCCCCAAATATATCCTCTTTGATATGAAGGCTGCAAGTCAATTCCGTCACGTTTGTTAACGTTCTTAATTTGGTTAATAATTGTTTGGATTGGCCTTGAATCATAAGAAAATGCCATTATGTTTGTCATAATACTCACGCTCCTTTAAACTAATTATATCATAAAGCTGCAACATTGTCAATAGACTCTATTTAATTTATTCGACTTTATTTTCAAATATCGCAAAATAATAATTAGTCTTATTACATGTGCAAACAAAATCAGCCGACAAGGAATAATCCCTGTCGGCTGAAATTCTACCTACTTTATCTTCTTTGTAATCTCATCGCCAAGCCGTTTGATGAAGTTCACGCCTGCAATGCCATTCTCGCTGTATCCCCACTTTTTCAGCAGAGTATTAACTGCCTTTGCAGTACCTTTTCCGTATGTACCGTTCTTATCCATACCTACGTTGTGGAGTTTGACCGCCTTTGCAATAAGCAACAGCTCCTTGAGCGCAAGCACACCGTTTGTTTTGTTGCCCTGCTTATAGCCTGTCTTGTCAAGCACTTTTGCACTTATCTTTCTCTGGTTCTTTGGTCTCAGGAAGCCTGCAATGTGGTCGTAAGTATGCTTGACCTTAGTGCAGGCTTTTCCGCTCCAGTTCTGGTCATACGAATAAAAATAATTCGTGTTGCCCTCACCCGTGCAGATTGCTATGTGACCCCAGCCGCCATTCAACGTGCCTGACCATATCGCTACATCACCCTTTTTCGGCACGAAACTTGGTGTGTTCTTTACCTTTGTGAAATTCGCTTTCAGCCAATTGTTCTTATCGAATAAATCCCAAAAATGGTGTGCGTCATACCAGAAATTCTTGATACCTGAGCCGAAGACCTCGTTGAAATATGCCGTTGCAAGGTCTACACACTGTTTGCCTGCTGCACCGTCATAGTTAACAGCTACACCATTGTGCTTCTTGATAAACTCATCATATGTCATTTTCTATTCCTCACTTTCGTTTGTATCCACTTTGTTTTCAACTGTGATTTTAAGTTTGTGTACTATCTTCACCAAGAATGACGGCAATGGTATACCTATCACCGCAAGATTTTCCAAGATAGAAATACACTCGTTGATTATAAACCATATCGTCACGATAAGACCAAAGTAAAAGCTGACGTTTACTTCAATGCCTATCTGTGAAAGTCCTGAGATAAAGAGCCAATCAAGCACGCCTGACACCGCCACCACAAATATGTAGCCGACCTTTTTGAAAAGCCCTTTAAGACCGACACGGCTTGACAACTCGCCCCTATTCCATGCTTTCCACATACCTGTAATGTAGTCAATGATCATCACAAGCACCAGAATGACTATAGGTATCGCCATAACACGGAAATACGCTGACAGCCCTGCGGCTATTGCTGATATGATTATTTTTGTTGTGTTTTCTTTCATTACTGTTCCTCACTTTCGTATGTTTGTCCCGTGATCTCTTCATACTCCTCAGCCGTGATCCACTTGCCGACGGCGGTGTGCACCATAGCAACCGACCACAAACGGCTGTCATAGTATCTCTTGACCTTTGTATAGTTTTTACTCATCGCTGCCCACCTCATTCAGCTCTACGCCACTGAGCATAGCCAGAAAATCAACGTTTGCCTTTATTCTGTCTATCTCGGTGACCTTTGGTTTGTTGAAATTATCTTCCGTCAGCCCTGCGGCTTTCAGCATTTCTTCTTGCAATTTCGTCATGTTGTACCTCCCACTTCACTCAGCTTCACAATATATTCTTCTTCTGACGGAACGGGTATTCTATAGTTGTCACCATTGCTGTTTTTGAATGTTACTGAACCCCCTGCTTCGACCTCCATATTTCGCAGGAAATCATCGTCAATCAGGGTTGATATGTCGGTTACGATTGGGTTCGCTAGTTCATAATACATTATTACACCTGACATTGCCTGCTTGAATGCGGCGGCGTCGGTGTAGGACGTATCGTTGACATAGATATACCCGCCAACGTTTAAAGTAGCTGATATGCCTGTTATACTGGTTTTGCCCCACGATTCATTTTGCGTTTTTGTCGAATATTTTGGGCATATGAAATTTGGTGCAATGCTATAACTTTTTGTCAATTTTTGCCCGGCTAAATGATGTGTTTTAAATGACACATATTCACCACTTGTCCACGTCAGCGTCCCCAAATCAACGCTGTTCACACACTGATAGTATTTTTTATTTTCGTAATCAACATGGTTCTTAGCCGTTCCTGCACTCCAGCCATAGCCAGGCAGTGCTTTGATTGCTTCGGGGATTTTGTGTGCGGTATCACCCACAGCGACTTCTTCTGTCCCAGCACTGACAATCTCACCTGCATTATATGGGTAATAATCATTAGGGAACATGGCTTCAAATTCTTCCACGCTTGTGGGTTCGTTTCCTGAACCGAACATGGCGGTTAAATTGAAAATCTGAATTTTAATTTTAACGTCATTGAAAACTGTGCCGACCGCAAAACCACTTATTCCAGTAGACTTGCCTAGTGAAATGTCCGATTGTGTCTGATTATAAATCACGTCTGATGAACCACTGGTGATTTTCGGAGTCGATTTACTCCGATTTAGAAAACCAAAACCTATTTCTATGTTGTCTGGATTGTTCAGAATCAGCAGTTTGAAAGCATATTTTCCTATCTTGTTCTGCTCGGGCGTGACATCTCTGAAATTGATGTATGATGCTGTTGTAGTTCCATTAATGGTAATTGTTCCGTCAGAATCAGCGGTCATGGTAGCACCATTGTTTGCTTCTTTTCTTGGCTGAAAACTTTGATTAAATACGATTGACCTACTACCAATATTTTTCACCGACATCAGTTTACCGCCTGTCGGCACAGTTTTCTGATACGCCGTTTCGCTGTCCGTTTCAAACTGGTGTGTTATGCCGTTGCCCAAGTCAAACAGTGCATTTACCCTGCGTTGCAACTCTTTGTCCGTCAGCTTCATCGCAGAAATTTCAGCCGTGTTCTCAGCGATTTTTCCGACAGCTGTAGTGTAGTCCTCAGGCAAACTGTCAGCTATGGATTGTGCTTTCTGTGCGGCAGTTTCAGCAGCTGTTCTGTCCTCTGCGACCTTAGCAGCGTTTTCTGCTACATTAGCCTTATCAGCTGTCACCTGTTCTGCCAACGTCTGCACCGCCTGTCTGTCTGCCGTAGTGCTGTCAGCATTGGTCTTGGCAGTTTTAGCGTATCCTGCCGTTATGTTCTTGTCGGCTGTGGTCTGCTGTGCTGATGTTGCCGCCTGTTCTGCGGATACCTTTGCGGCGTTCTGCGATGTGACCGCCTCAGCACGTGCGGTTTCTGCACCCTGCATAGCGGTGTCTGCCTGCGTTGCGGACGTTTCAGCAGATGCCTTTGCTGTTTCCGCACGACTTGCCGCCTGCGTTGCCGTGTCTGCTGACAATCCTGCGTTTGTGGCAGATTTAGCGGCGTTATTTGCCGCTGTAGTCGCCGTTTCTGCAGCGGTGACAGCTGTCTGCATATCTGCGTGTGCCTGCCTGCCTATAGCGTCTATGCGGTCCAGTGCGCCCATAGCCACGTCAGGCGACGGTACTGCATTATTGCCTATAGCCGCACCTATTCTCAGGCGGAATATGCGTGACTTCTTCACCAGCACATATTCATCACCTGACAGCTTCTTTGCACATATCTGACACGATACTGTCTGCGCTGAACGCAGTATATCTGCTGTTGGCGTCCACTGTCCGCCTGTGATATCGACCTCATACTGAACGTCATCGCCGTAGTCTATCGTTAACACATAGCGGTCTGCACCGTCTATCTCCATGCCTTCAACAGACACTGGTCTAGCATTTGTTTCACCGACATAGCCCAGCAGGGCGGTGCTTAGGGCTACGTCATACTCTGTGTTTAGTGTTATTGTCAATTTAATCACCCCTCTTTACTCTATTGCAATATAATCAACATAATATGTTCCTGTTGGCACGGTTTCCACTGTTGACCCGTTATTAGAACCCATACAGACGTTCAGATAGTACGACTTTCCCGAGCCACTAACGTGGGTGCAGTAGTTCTGATATGGTGTTGGTGTGTCTGTCTGCCGTAGTGTTGCTATTACCTGCTTAGGTGCAAAGGTCAGTCCAAGCGGTATCCGCATCAGCGCATTTGCTACCGTCATTTTGTGTTCCACAGTGCCATAGTGTATCTTGCCGGCTCGGCTCAATATCTCATCGATTTCCTCGCCTGCGTGTTGCATAGGATAGTCATTTTCAGTGATATCCTGCGCCAATGTCAAATTTTCATCAGCCATTATCTCGCCCCCTTTTTAAAGTTGTTCTTCTACCGACAAACCTACCGCTGAAATATCAGCACTCAGTCCGCCGTCAAAGGTAAATCCTAAATTTGTTATCGGTATGTCATAGCTGTCTGCGCCGTTGGTGTAGGTCACCACGTCACCTATGTCGAAACGTGGATCGCCTAATCTGTGATACAATTCTGTTGTATACCACGAAAAGCCGCCTATCCTGCGCCACAGAGATTGTAGCAAAGACTCTGTCATGTATGGATTTTCAAACTCTAGCACACGTCCTTGTGTTGTATCTGTCACACCAAGCGACAGCGTTACATCTTCACCGACCTTGCAGATAATGCCCACTATCACATTCTGTCTTTCTGACAGCGTAGGCAGGTCTATTGTGTTGGGATCCAATGTTTTCACGCTCTTGCCATACCACTTTCGGACGTATTTTCCGTACCTGTCAACATAACCGAACTGACCCTGAGCTGAGGCAAGGTAAGACAGCATTTGGCGCATGGTCACGTCCTTTGGCACAGAGCTGACCTTGAAATAGAAATACTTTGAGTACAGCACCTTGCCGTTCTTATCTATCAACCTTCTGCCGTTCTTGTCACGCAGCAGTCGCACCTCTGTATAGTCATTGCCGTTTTGCAGTCCTAATTGTCTGCATATGTCGTCCTCAACAGCTTTATTCCAGTTTGGCATAGGGATATGCGGCACATATGGTTTGTCCGAGAAGTACAGCCTGTCCGCCATTGTCAGCTGAACACTGCCGCCCGACTTTTTCGACTTGACACAAGTAAACCGCCCAATGGGTATCCTCTCTCCGTCAAGCACCTCTCCAAGCTTGCTGACTTGCTCTACTGTCAGCTTTGAAAGTTCAGCGTAGGTGTAGGCTTCTAGGGTGGAGTAGGTGGTTTCGCTGGTAAAGTCCGCAAGGTACAAGGAAAGGTCATACTCTTTGCCGAGAAATTTCGTATCAACATCATTGATATTTATGTTCCACGACTGTGAGCATATCGCACCTAGTTCTATATCGTTGGAAATAGATGTGCTTTGAGCTGTACTGCTTGCAGATATGATCTTATCCCCCAAAATAACGCTGTCGCTGCCTTCAAGCTCCATTCGCCAGGTGCGACAGTAGCTTTCGATCTTGGTTGATACGATGTCGCTTACTGTGTACATTTATGTCACCTCACCTGTACCGGAATAGGCATAAAGGTCAAGGGAAAGCATCTTGCAAAGCTGTCTTTTCTTATCCCAACCCCACTGCTCGTATGTTGTACCCTCTGCCCTAAAACGTGCCGTGACCATGTTGAACGTTTCATCAAGATAGGTAACAGGAAAATCAGCGTCCTGCACATTCAGAACATACTCGTTTATAATTGCTACTTCCTGCGGTTTAAGATTTGCCCACTCTATGTGAAGCGTGGTCTGTAGCCCCTTTACGTCACCCACATATTTGCAGGTCGAGGAAAGCCCTGCATTATCGGACATTATTTTTTTCTTATCTATTGTGAACGTTGTCGGCACAGCTATTTCAGTATCACCGAATTTCAGATATTCCATTGCATACCTCCTATACAAGCGGTGACTTGCCATTAAGCTTTGTCAGCGAGTTTATATCTTCTACCACAGCCTTACCAACGGCTCGCTTGTCTATCTCCACAGTTACATTGATAGGCTGTTTGGTGCTTTTGCCGTCAACAGAGGCATACTCTGCAAGGGCGTTGAGTATAGCCGACCGCATACCCATGTTTGACGTATCAGGCACAGTTTGTGTAGCTGTCTGTTCTCTCAGTGAAGATACATCTATCCTGCTGTCAACACTGCTTGCACTTTGTATCGCAGACCTTACCATATTTTCAGAAGCCTGCACCGCAAGATATGTTTCGTCAGCCACGCCCAGTGCATAGCCCTCGCCCACATATCCGCCCAGTGTACGGAAAACTCTTGACGGCGAATGTGAATCCTGAGCAAGCCTTGCGGCGGTTATGCCCCTTATGACCATTTCATTCACTGTGGCACTTACAAATGACATTCTGCCTTTTATGCCGTCTGCGTAGCCGTCTGCGGCGTACTGTCCTAATACTTCATACGCCGTCCGCATACTGTAGTAGTTTTGTGACGGCAGGTCAACAAGGTCTGCAAGGAGCTTTGCAGAAGAATCTTTCATCTTGCTCATACTTCTGTCAACATAGTCGTTCATCTCATTAAAAATGCCCTTGCTCTTGGCAGAGTATTTCTTGAGTTCCTTGTCTGACATATCAACAAACGCCTTTGCGTATCCTGCACCCTTTGGACCCATTTCTTCAAGATTGTTGTAAAAATCCTGGGAGATAATGCCGTCCGCTACCTTTTTCTTCAGCTTGGCAAGATTGTTTTCCCAGTCGGTAAAGCCGTTTATGTTATCGTCAAGATTTGCGATAAGCTGTTCGGCGGTCACGTCTGACTTTCCGCAGAACTCGTCAAGAAGATCTATCTGTCCGAACACGAGATCATGCTGGGTTTTGTATGCGTCCGCATACTTGCCGCAGATGTCATTAATCTGTGACAGCGTTTCTTCCGAAAGCTCCGCTATCGAGCCTGTTGTCACTGCATAAGCGTCGGCAAATTCTTTCTGAGCGGTGTTTGCTTCCTCTATGGACTGTCTTACAGAGGAAAGGTCATTGTTAGCTGTTGTAAGTGCACCGTGAGCGGTGTTGAGGGACAGTGCAAGTGCGTCAAAATCATCACCTGTCAAGCCGTCAGCCTTGGCCTGCTTGTATCGTTCAAGTGCTTCATCATACTCGTTCTGAGCCGCCGCTTGGTTTCTCAGAGCCTCCGCAAGCTTATCCTGCAAGTCCTTTGTATCCTGCATATCCGCATAAGCGTCAAGCATATCGCTTACTGCGGCTGTGTTGTTTTTCAAGCCGCCTGTCTGATCATCTATGGTCAGATTAAGACCCTCTATATCGCCGTTGAGCTGATCTATAATGGATTGCATTTCGGCTTTTTCATCAGCACTTTTATTTTCAGTTTCATTCAGCTCTTTGAGCCTGTCATTGAGTGCACGATAAGAGTCAGCCTGCTTTTTATTACTGTCTGTGTTGTCGGCAAGCTCCTCGTGAAGACTTTCAACAGCACTCTTGGTGGAAAGACATTTGTCCGAAAACTGTTTGACGCTCTCGGACAAATTCACTATACTGCTTTCTGTGACGTCTATCTCATTGGCAAAATGATTTATGATCGCACTGCCTATGAGTGCGACACCTGCGGCGATACCTGCCGCAAGATTTTGAGTTATAGCCATTTCGGCATTCATGGCCGTTGCCATAGCCTTGCCTTGTATCATTTGCAGAGTAAGCCCCTCAAAGGACTTTGTGACCGCAGACACCTTTGACACCGCAATGAATGTCACAATTGCCGCTGTTATGGATTTAAGGGCGTTGTGAACACCCTCTATAACGCCCTCTATATTTTCTGCGTCAACGCCCATTTTCTCAAAAAGCTGACCCACTGCCGTGTCAAACACCTGCACAGACTGTGAGAGAAAGCTTTTAGCAAGGCGTTTCACATTCTCAAAGAAAGTGTTTGCCGAGCCTAACAGGTCATTGAAAGCCTTGTCGGCGTCACCCCCTGCGGTAAGCACGCCCAGAAAGTTCTTTGCAGCTGCTTTCATACTTGCGAAAGAGCCTGAAAAGGTGGTGCTTGCCTCTTTGGCTGTTGTGCCTGTGATATCAAGGTTTTGCTGAATTGTGTGGATAGCGTTGTAAACGTCGCTCAGGTTATCAATGTTGTATTCAACTCCGCTGAACTTCTGAGCGTCCTGCAAAAGCCTTTCCATTTCAGACTTCGTGCCGCCGTAGCCCAGCTTGAGGTTATCAAGCATAGTGTAGTTCTGCTTTGCAAAACCTTGGTAAGCGTTCTGTATAGACTGCATATCCGAGCCGAATTTGTTGGCGTTGTCGGACATATCCACCATAGCAGTGTGAGCGACCTCAGCCGCCTTTTGAGTGTCACCGCCAAGAGAGGTGAGCAAGCTTGCTGAAAAGCTTGTGACGTTCTCCATATACTCGTTTGCACTTACTCCTGCGGTCTTGTAGGCATCCTGTGCGTTCTTCTTGACGATATCAGCGTGCTTTTTAAATAGCGTTTCAACACCGCCAAGCGACTGCTCAAGAGCCGCACCCTCAGTGAATGCAGAGGTGACGACCTTGCTTATGGCTGCTCCCACACCTGCCGCCGCTATAGCCTTTTTGAGCTTTGAGGCAAAGGAGCTGCCTGTTTTGTCGCCTGCCTTGTCGCCCTCGTCGGGCAGGTCTTTGAACAGGTCTTTTATTCTGCCTGTTATGCCCTCTGAGATAGGTATTATCTGCACATATGCGTCCGCAAGCTTAGTTCCTTCCGCCATTACTTTTCACCTCCTATCAGTTCTTGCCTTGCTTTTTCAAATTCTTCGATACTTGTAAATCCTCGTGTCTTGCTCTCACTGTCGCCTAAAAGCTTTGAAACAACAGTTTCGGGTATGTTCACACCTCTTGCACCGTCTTTCGTTTTAGCCCATTGCAGCCACGCAAGCTTGTCATATATCATTGCAGCAAGGAGCGTGTCAAGAGTGACCTTATCCCCCGAGAGCAGCATCTTGCATCGGCTGTCGGGACGCAGACCCATAAAAAACGCCGCCACTGAGGAAAGCGGCAGCGTTTTGTAGTCGTATATGTGATAGACCTCTGCGAGATCGCAGGCAAGCGACATCTCATCACGGCATATCATATGGGCAAGTCCGCAGACAGCCCTCAGGCGTTTTTTGTTTTGTCGCCCTCTGAGCCTTCGCCTTTCAATATATCAGCGATCTCTACAAGCATCTTGTTTCTTGACACTATGCCTGTGTCTTTATCTCTGCAATGCTCTTTCAGGCTGTCGAGCTGTGCCTTGGAAAGGAGCTGTCTTGCCACCTTGATGACAGCGGCAGTGTCGCCCTCATCTATCGCCACAAGTGATTCAAGCAGCTCCCAGTTGTCAAGAGCCTTATCCTCTATCTCATAGTCAAAGCCGCTTTTTGTGATACCTTTAAGCATATGATCTTCCTCCTGTTACTCAGATTTCAGGTGAATGTACTCATAGTGTGAGTTGCCCTTGCTGTCGTTGACGGCTGTCAGCGTGATGTTATAGCCCACGGCGTCAGTGTCTATATACTTGATCTCGCCCAGAGCCGTTACAGAGGCACAAGGGACTACGATACGCTTTAACGCTCCGTCCTTGAGGATAAGCTCGAAAACATACACGCTCTCCTCGTCAGAGCCGCCGTTCACGGCAACTGTTATGTCCTTGCCCTCAAGTACAGTTGTGACGTTATCAGAGCCGTAGACAGTTTTGAGCACTTCCTCGTTGAGCGTTTCGATGAGCGTCAGCGTGAATGTGTCGCTGCCTGCGTTGGTCATATTGAGCACTACATCTCCGCCCCAGGCTGCTACGTTGCTGTTTGAGCGGTCATTGCCGTTTGAAAGTCCGTCCTCTGAGCAATAGCCGAGGCACTTGAACTCCGCTGCAAGAGCCGATGTTGCGTCTGTCGGCAGCGTTGTGCCTTTAGGTGCACGATATACCGCACCGCCTATCTTAGGCTTGCCTGCGGTAACGTTGTTTGCATTGTTGGTGTTTGACATTGTTATCTCTCCTTTTCATAATATCGTATGTCGAATACTGCTTGATAGCGGTATCGTTTTGTTTCCTCATCGGTGTAGTTGTAGTCGCTGTTCAGCTTGCAGGATATGACATCATCAAGTATCACAGCGTCACGCATAGCTGCCTTGACGGTGTGATTGAGCTTTGCCGCATCGTAAAGACTGCCGCCGTATGACTGCACGGCGAGGGTCGCCGAAGATAGTCTGTTTTTCTCAGACGAACCCAGCTTGTCGATGATGATATACTTCTGCGGCGGCTTTGCAGGCTCTTCCATAAATGTGGGAACGTCAAGACTCTTGCTCAGAAAGCCCAGTATAACTTCTTCTATCATTTACTCAGCACCGCCTTTAATATGGCATTGTCTTGCTTTGTTTCCTTTCTCGCCTTGTAGGTCACAGCCTTTATGCTTGCGTTCACACGCTTTTTACCTGAATAAGTGGACACCTCGTAGCCGTCACCCAGCCGCTGTGCCGCTTTGTCGGCAAACTCACGGCATATGTTCTCAGCCTCTTTTGAACGCAGCATTTTCCTTACTGCCTTGCGGTCAAGAACTATCTTCACTTTACCCATACAGTTCCACCTTGACTTTCTTGTTCCAGCTAAGAGGCAGATTTTCTTCGATACCCTCTATCGGGAAACCTATGGTGCGAAATCTTCTGCCGAAAAATTCAACTTCGGTGTTCTCCCAAACGTGTGTATCTCCTTTTGGTATTGCAAGAGTGTAAGCTATCCGCTTACCTGATAAGTTAAGCTCACTTATAACATCATCAGATGACGGCTCGCCCACAAGCACGTTGTCAACAAGCTCCCAGCTATCCCCATAAGTTGGTCTGCCAAAGCCGTCAACGCCTGTCTGCGTCTGCACTTTAAGCTTCACCGAAATTCCCTTTATCATTGTTCTCATAGTCATATACCTCCATAGCTCCCCACCTCTGACGAATAATACCAAGCTCTTTCAACTCGTTTTTGAGAAAATATAAAGATTGTCCTGAATTGAGATAAGTCATTGACACCGAATAGCCCATAGCTGCCTGAGATGCCTGCACAGCAGGTGGTGCATTATCAGCCGAACAGTCAAGACTTCTCACAACAGCTTTTGAGATTATCGCCTTTACTGTCAACGCATAGTCTTCATCACTTGTCACAAGGGCATTGACATCAACGCCGTAACGCTTGCCTATAACACGGAGCTTTGCGCAGGCGGTCTCGATAAGACTATCCGCCGCCTGCTGCTCCTGTGATGTAAGCTTTCGTCCGTATACTGCTATGTCGTCGATAGTGGCATAAATGCTGCTCATTCTGTTGCCTGAACGGCCTGAACGGCTGCAAATGCCTTAGGGTCAAGGATAGCAAAGCCGATATAAGCCTCTGTTCTGAGATACACCTCATTGTGACCTTTCAGATCTCTGCCTGAGTTATCAGGGTCGCCATAAGGAATGACCTCCAAAGGAAGTTCCTTAGCATAGCCCCACTTAAAGGCTCTCGCAAAGTCGCCTACGATAGCCCTGTCTGTACCCTTGTTAAAGTTTACGGTGGAATTTACATCGCAGGCTGTGCCGTTAAGGCTGCCCGGGTTTGCACCGAGAGCAAACTCTGGATACTGCTTTACGCCGTTGACCTTGAGCTTTGCAAGTGCAGAGGCAAAGTCCTTTGAAAGTGCAAAGCCTGTTGCCTCGTAGTCGCCAAGCAGAGCAATAGCGTCTTCAAGATTGCCCTCAGGGTCTGTGCTGTCAAAATCGACCTTTGCACTATTGTCAGCTACCGCCTTGTCGATATAGTTATTATCCAAAGCAGCGACAACAGTTTTCTTTCTTGGATTGATTCCGTGAAAGCCGAGAATGTCTATCGCACGAGCAAACTTGATCGCTGCACCCTCTGCAAATGCTTTCATGACCTCAAGCTTTTTCTCGTCTGTTCCATAGATGAACTCGTCACTGAAGCGTGCGCCGTATTCGATTTTGAGCGGACGCATTGTTACCTTGCCGAGCTTAGCACTGCCTGCGGATTTAGCCTCGCTTTCACCGATAACGTCCGCCTCATCGTCCATAGAGAAAACGAAATAGTCGTTGCCGTTGAAAGATACAGGATCTCTGCCGCTAAGCTTTGCAAGGGAGGAATGACCCTTTACTGTTGAAAAAATGCTTGTTACTGTTTCAGGCTCAAGAAGTGTGCCTCTCTTAATTGTTCCTGCCATGATTATTCTCCTTTCAGCTTTTCAAGTGTTCTTCTAAGTGCATTTTCCGCACTGTTTTTGCTTGGGTCGCCCTCTGCTCTGAAATCAGGGGCATTGTGTGATGTCTTAAAGTATTTTGACATCTTTTCTGCATCGGCTCTTATAGACTTTTCGTCCTCACCGCTGAGCCTGTCAGAAAGCTCCGCAGGAAGTCCGTACTCCTGTGCGGCTCTCAGCTTACAAAGGCTCTGTTCAGCCGCCTTGCCCTTTGCCGTAAGGTCTGCTATAGTGGTTTCATAGCCCTTGACCTTTTCTGCCATATCAGCAGGGGAAACATATCCCTCAAACTGCTTTGTGACAGCATTTGTGTTTTCCTCCAGCTTGGCATTTACTATCTTGTCAAGCTGTTCCTGCGTTGTGACAGGCTCAAATTCTTCTGCCATAATATCATTCCTTTCAAATATCAGTAGCTTATCTTTTGCTTTTTCTTTTCTTTAGCGTTCGCACAGCTCCAATGTGCAAGCACCACCGACTCTAACAGCGAAATGTCAGCACCCTCCATAATAGAGCTGTAACCGAAACCTCCGCCTGAGCCTATGGCTCTGTGTTCACAGTTTGAAACAACCTGCTCAAGTGCAGGTTGTTCTGCGTGGCATATCTTATCAGCAAACAGACTTTGCTCAAACTGAGCTGACGCCTGCACCACCTCTGACACCTTTGGAAGCACAGCCTTACACTTAACTCCTGCGTCTTTCATATCACTTTCAAGCACAGCCTGTCCGTTTGCACCGTCTATGGTCACTTGCCTTGCGTGAGGATTTCTGAGATATGAGATCATCCAGCCGTTCCCCTCTCGCACAGGGCGACAGTCAATAGCTTCAACGAATATTTTGCCGTCAGAAGTTTTAACTGCAACTGCAAGAGAAACATTTGACGTATATCTTGCATACTTAACGCCGAAGAACAGTTCAGGCGTGCCCGAAAGCTTTGGTGCTGTATCGAGCTGATAGTTATGCCATTCCTCTCGGCTTATGGCGGACTTCTGATTGTATCTTAACCACAGACCTAAACGCTGGATATTATCGTCTGTCTGGTCTTTGCCAAGCTCTGAACGTATCTTACGCTCGGTTAATATCGTGCCGAGTGAGGGATTTGTTTCATACCAAAGTTCAGGGTCATGTGCGTCAGCCATTTCAGGTATGCTCCACTCTGCCCAGCCGCTGTCAACGTTAGTACCGCTAAGCGTATCACGGCGATACTGATAGAACACAGTTCCAGATGATACCGCAGTGGGAGGAGTGCCGCACATCAGTGTCTGAGGGTTTGCAGAATCGGTAACAACGTATTTCAATGCACTTTCTTGGTCAGCCGTGTACTCCTGAGCCTCGTCTATAACGAGCAGGTCATAGCCCTCACCAAGTCCCCCTTTTGATGAACGTGTACGGAAGTTGATAAGACCTCCGTCATTATCTTTGAGCCACTCAATACGTTCAAGGCCAAACTGTTTTGTGGTCTTGAAGTCCTCTTTTTCGGTATATCCTGCTTTTGCAAGACGTTCAATGACCTTTTCCCATGCGTTGTGAGAGGTGGTCGTTCTGTGTGCCGTATAAAGAACACGCTCTCCGTGGATAAGTCCCCAGAGAGCACGCATTATAAGTATTTCAGATTTTCCGTTACGTCTTGGCACGCTGTAGCCGTATTTCATATGCGTCCACAGTCCCTCGTCATTGGTCGCCATGATGTCATATAGCTGTATTTCCTGCCATTCCTGAGCAGTTCTGCCTGTGCTGTTATATAACTCTACAGCCTCGTTGCCCTTAGTCTGCTCATAAGGCAGGACAAGGGCTGTGGTGGGGGTCTGCCTGCCGACTCTCTTATCCTCAATAGGGAATTACCTCCTTTTGGGTATGAAAAAAGCACCCGTTAAGGTGCTTAGTTCCGATATTTGATTAGTCTATTGTCTGCCAATCTTCCGACAGCATATCTGCTTGACTTGCAAGCCAGCCAAGTTGTACGCCAGAAGTTCCCACAAAC
>OGMO01000061.1_pt1 | contig 100922 bp, 80 predicted proteins | sample 1573241 | NCBI WGS metagenome assembly OGMO01 (sample SAMEA2581896, study PRJEB24529) | metagenome | biome: Human gut stool | place: China | collected 2011 | reverse complement strand
CAGACATTGAAGGAATATGCCATTTATGTTGCGAGAGTCCGAAAATATGCATCAGAGCTGAATCTGAATGATGCAGTTGAAAGGGCGATCACGGAATGCATCAAAGAAGGAATTTTAGTGGAATTTCTTCGGAAGAATCGCTCGGAGGTAAAGATGGTGAGTATATTAGAGTATGATAAAGAGTGGGAAGAAAAGAAGCTCCGAAAGGCAGAATATGAAGCTGGTAAAAGTGATGGGATTGAGATCGCAGAAGCGAGAATGATTCACAATATGATCAAGTTCGGTTTCCCAATAGAGAAAATCATAGAAGTGACAGGAAAGCCAGTTTCAGAAATAGAACAATATTTACAGTCAAAGAGACAGTAAAGACATAATAGTAAGTAAAGACATTATATAAGGCAAAAAGACGATTCTGACCAAAGGAATCGTCTTTTTGCTTGTAATCTGGAAAAGCTGTGATATAATACAAACAAAAGTTAGATAACACTAACAAAAGTAAGAAAAGACTTTAAAACCATTCAGAATAGATAAGGATATAAGAACAATTCTGTAATGGGAAAGGGGAGCATATGTCAGAAGAAGAAAGAAAATTTTTGGAAATTGTTGATCTGAAAAAAGGGTTTGGAAGCGGGGAGACCCGACAGGAAGTACTTCGGGGAATGAATTTTTCCGTGGCAAAAGGAGAATTTTGTGTGCTGCTTGGACCATCCGGTTCCGGAAAGTCGACGCTTCTCAATATTATCGGTGGAATCGATAGTGCGGACTCCGGTTATATTTCCATCAACGGCGATAAGTTAGAAGAACTCGGAGAGAAGAAGCTGACACAGTACCGCAGAAAACATTTAGGTTATGTATTTCAGATGTATAACCTGATCGCAAATTTAAATGTCAAGGAAAATATTGAGGTTGGTGCATATTTATCAGACAGTCCGCTCGATATTGACGATCTGTTACATACGCTGGGACTTTATGAACACAGGCATAAACTGCCGAACCAGCTTTCCGGCGGCCAGCAGCAGAGGGTTTCCATCGGGCGTGCCATTGTGAAAAATCCGGATATCCTGCTCTGTGATGAGCCGACCGGAGCACTTGACTACAACACTTCCAAGGAAATATTAAAGCTGATTGAGGATGTCAATGTCAAATATGGTAATACAGTTATCATGGTTACACATAACGAGGCAATCCGGCATATGGCAGACCATGTCATCAAACTCCGTGACGGGGCAGTGCGTCATAACGATATCAATGAACATAAAATTTCAGCGGCAGATCTGGAGTGGTAGGAAGCTGTATTGGCGTACAAACTTGTGATGCGCTTAAAAACAGCGCAAGAATGGAGATTAGTATGAAAAAGAAAAAAATCAAAAATCCGCTTATCAGACGAATACCGAGGGAACTGACAGGAGACTGGAAAAAGTATCTTGTGGTAAGTCTGTTCCTGATTCTGATGATCGGCTTTGTGTCCGGCATGTATGTTGCAAACGAGAGCATGATGACAGCGGCTGATGAGGGTGTTGGCAGATACAAGCTGGAAGACGGACACTTTGAATTAAAAAAGAAAGCAGACGAAACACTGCTTGATGCAATTAAGACAGGCGATAAAGCAGATGTCAGACAGTATTACATTGATGAGGCAAAAAAGAAGCTGGATAAAAAGTTCGATAGTGAATTTGAAGAAAAGTTCAAAAAAGAATTTGATGAGAAGTTTGAAACAGAATTTAAGGAAAAATTTGATGCAGAGTTCCAGTCAGAATTTGATGTTTCTTTTAATGCACAGATAAAGCAGATGCTGATGGCGCAGGGACTTGATGAAACAACTGCGGGAGTTATGCTTGATACAGCAGTAGCACAGGCAAAACAGTCCAGGCAGTACAACAAAGCCTATGATACAGCGTATGAAAAAGCATATCCTAAGGCACATGACGAGGCGTATGAGAAAGCGTTTGATGAGGCACATGACGAGGCATATGAGAAAGCATACGACGAAGCCTGGAACAAGGTTTTAGATGAGATCAATGAGAAATATGCGGATGCAGAAGAAAAATATGAATTGAACGATCCTGATTTTAAGGAAACTCCGGTTCATCTGTATGAAAATTTTTACAGGGATGAAGAGGAAGATCATGACAACGACGGAACTTCGGATGGAACAGTCCGTGTTTTTGCAAAGACAGATGATATCAATCTTGCATGCCTGATGGACGGAAGTTTCCCGGAAAAAGAGGATGAAATTGCCATTGACCGTATGCATGCTGACAATGTCGGGATAAAAGTCGGCGATGAGATCACAGTCGGAGAAGAAAAATATCAGGTCGTTGGTCTGATCGCATATGTCAACTATTCCACACTGCACGAAAAAAGCACGGATCTGATGTTTGATGCCTTAAAGTTTAATGTTGCAATGGTAACAGATGAGGGATTTGCAAAGTTACATAAGACGATTCATTACGATTATGCATGGAAGTATGAAAATGAGCCGTCAGATGAAAAAGAAGAGAAAAACCAGTCGGATGATTTTATGCGGGCGTTGCTCACACAGACCGTGGTAAATGACAATGAGATTGAAGATTATGTGCCAAAATATGCGAATCCGGCGATTCATTTTGCAACCGACGACATGGGCTCTGATGAGGCAATGGGAGGTGTGCTGCTTGATATTCTGATTGTCATCATCGCATTTATTTTTGCAGTTACGATCAGCAATACGATCACAAAAGAGTCATCTACAATCGGAACATTGCGTGCGTCCGGCTATACGAAAGGGGAGCTGGTACGCCATTATCTGTCTATGCCGGTTATCGTTACCCTGATTTCCGCATTAGTCGGAAATGTGCTTGGCTATACGGTATTTAAAGATGTTGTGGTATCCATGTATTATAACAGTTACAGCCTTCCGACCTATGAGACGATCTGGAATCCGGATGCATTTTTTAAGACAACCCTGATACCGGTCGTGCTGATGTTTATGGTCAATCTGATCGTCATTATTAAAATGATGCAGCATACACCGTTACAGTTTCTGAGGCATGATCTGAAAAAAACAAAACGCAAAAAAGCAATGCGGCTGCCACATTTTAAATTTTTTAACAGATTCCGTCTGCGCATCATGTTTCAGAATGTGGCAAATTATCTGATTCTGTTTGTGGGAATTTTCTTTATCATGGTGATGCTTGCAATGGCAGTGGGAATGCCGGATACGCTTTCTTATTACAAAGAAAATGCAAAAAATATGATGTTTGCAAAGTATCAGTATGTTCTGAAATCTTTTGAGGATGAAGATGGAAATGTACTGACGACGGACAATAAAGACGCAGAAAAATTCAGTATGTGTTCTTTGCAGAAAAAAAGCGATGTAATAGATGAGGAAGTCTCTGTTTACGGTATTTCAGACAATAGTAAGTATGTAGAAATAAAAGGTATGCAGTCCCTGCAGGAAGATGAAGTTTATATTTCCAGATCATTTTCAGAAAAATATGAACTTAATGTCGGGGATACCGTTTCACTGGATGAAAAATATGAAAACAAACAGTATACGTTTACGATAGCCGGAATTTATGACCAGTGCGTAAACATTGCAGTATTTATGCCGATTGAAAATTACCGCATGGTATTTGAGCTGGATGAAGAGGCATTTAGTGGATATTTTTCAAATGAAGAGCTTGCAGATCTGTCGGAAGATGATATTGCAACGGTGATCACCGAGCGTGATATCACAAAGATGTGTGACCAGTTAGATCATTCCATGGGATCTTATATGGATTATTTCCAGATACTTTGTATCCTGCTTTCCGCAGTTTTGATCTATCTTCTGACAAAACTGATCATTGAGAAAAATGAGAATGCAATTTCAATGACAAAGATTCTTGGATATGAGAATAAAGAAATCGCCAGCCTGTATCTGCTTTCCACAACGATCGTGGTTGTGATCGAAGATGCGGTCAGTGTTGTACTTGGAGCATTTGTTATGAATCTGGCATGGAAGGCGATCTTGTTTAGTTACAGTGGATGGTTTGCATTTGTGATCCAGCCAGCCGGATATGTGAAAATGTTTGCATTTGTGCTGATCGGATATCTGTTTGTAATGATACTGGACTTTATGCGTATCAAAAAGATCCCGATGGATCAGGCAATCAAAAATGTGGAGTAGAGATTGCTGCTGTGCATATTTATTGTGTGACCGGTAACGAAAGATTTTTCGTAAAAATTTTTGGTTGCATTAAAAATGGCATTGTGCTACTATTGCAATAGAAATTTAAAGGAGAGGAACCAATGCGGAGATAATTTACTTTTGAAACATGAAAGAAAACAGAGTCAGCAAGAGAATGTGTGTCATATATGCCATACGTTTGTCTGCTGATTCGGGATGATACATGGCATATATTGCACCGGTATAAGGAATAAAGTGCATGATATGTTGTGTAAATCTGAAGTTACAGCAGTATTGCAGAGGTGCAGTACTGCATATCATGTTGCCAAAAGTGGATTTGATTCTTGTATCCTCTCTTTTTTGTGTTAAAAAATGGCGGAAACGGACATTTTGTTGTCCGGGACAATCGATTTTATCTTACAATGTGCAATCTATTGTCTGCCAGATGTGATCATAAAATATGTGAGGTGTAAGAAAAATCCCATGGCAGCATGGGATTTTTTGTATGGGAGGAAAATCCTCTGCTCCTGCAAGAGGCAAATGCTATAAGAAACATAGCATGCATTTTCCTTCGCAAAACAATGAGGCTAGTGTGAAAAATACATTTTTCTCACGCAAGATTTGTGCTTACGCACAAACTTGAGATGCGCTTGAAAGCAGCGCAAGAATGGAGATTTTTATGTCACAGATTCAGGTAACAGATCTCACATATGGTTATGAGGGAAGTTTTGATACGGTTTTTGAAAACGTATCTTTTGGGATTGATACGGACTGGAAGTTAGGTCTGATCGGGAGAAATGGAAAAGGAAAAACAACTTTTTTAAATTTGCTGCGTGGAAAATATAAATATGAGGGGAATATCACATCGTCTGCAGTGTTTGATTACTTTCCATATCAGATATCTGAAAAACAAAGGGAAAATTGTGCATCCTTGTTTTTAGAAGAAGTAAAACCGGGATGTGAAGAATGGCGCGTGATCGTAGAACTTGGAAAGCTGCATGCGGATGCAGAGTTATTATACCGTCCATTTAAAAGTTTAAGTCATGGAGAGCAGACAAAAGTACTTCTTGCGGTGCTGTTTTCCGGGGAAAATGATTTTCTGCTGATCGATGAGCCAACGAATCATTTGGACATGCATGCAAGGGAATGTGTGAAAGAATATCTGTGCGGCAAAAAAGGGTTTATCCTGATATCGCATGACAGGGATATTTTAGATGCATGCATTGATCATGTACTGGTTTTAAATCGAAAGACGATCGAGGTACAGAGCGGCAATTTTTCAAGCTGGTGGGAAAACAAGACGCGGATGGATCATTTTGCGATGGAGGAAAATGAAAAACATTTGAAAGAAATCGCATCTTTAAAACAGGCGGCGGCAAGAAGCCGAAAGTGGGCGGATAAAAACGAAGCGACGAAAATAGGCTATGATCCGGTCAAAGAGCATGACCGCTCGGGTGCAATGAGAGCATATATCGGTGCCAAGACAAAAAAGATGCAGAGCCGTGTGACACAGTATGAACGCCGGATGGAGAGGAAAATACAGGAGAAAGAGGGGCTTTTGCAGGATATTGAACAGCCTGTCAGTTTAAAAATTATGCCGCTTTCCTATCATAAGGAACGTCTGATTTCCTGCCAGGAACTTTCGGTGCGGTATGAAGGTGCAGAGGACAATGTATTGAAAAATCTGACCTTTGAACTGGTGCAGGGGGAGCGTGTCTTTTTACATGGAGAAAACGGATGTGGAAAATCGACGCTGATCAAGACGATTCTGCAGCAGGTAAATATCGGACAGGCAGGTTATGAGATGAAAAATGTGCAGCAGATCAATACACAGCAGTCAGGCAGCAGTTATGCAAAATTGCTTGTGACAGACGGAGAAATCCGAACAGCTTCTAATCTGGTGGTGTCATATATTAATCAGGATACCAGCTTTCTGCGTGGTGATATCAGAGATTTTTGCAGGGAAAGAAATTTAGAAGAAAGTTTATTTTTTGCATTACTGCGCCAGCTTGACATGGAACGGACACAATTTGAGAAAAGACTCGAAGAGTTTTCGGAGGGGCAGAAGAAAAAAGTACTGATTGCCGCGAGTCTGATGACACCGGCACATGTGTACATCTGGGATGAACCGCTCAACTATATTGATGTTTTTTCAAGAATGCAGATCGAGCAGCTGATCCTTCGGTATCAGCCGACCATGATCCTTGTCGATCATGATATCAGGTTTCAGGAGAAAATCGCAACGCGTGTTGTGGAACTGTAAAGCTGTGATCCGACCGTTTTTGTAATCTGGCGATCAGAAGAGGAGGATAAAAAATGTTAGAACGGATTGAAAATGTAAATGAACAGGTAATAAAAAAAATGTTTTTATTATATGCAGAATCCATGGCGGATATGGAGGGGAAATTTAAAAATCGTGATGAAATGGAGGCATCATATGCGGCGTTTTTAAAGGAGTTTATCGAAAATCCAAAGCAGATGGTGTTTGTTGAAACTGTAGAAAAACAGTGGGTATGCGGACTCAGGGCAGTTGAGTCAGAGCCGGGGAAATGGTTTTTTGAGGCAGTTGAGACGAGGCCGGGGCAGAGAAACAGAGGATATGGTAAAAAACTGATACGTCATGTAACGGAGTTTTTGAAAGGCACAGGCGCAAAAAAGATAGATTGCATTATAGGAAAAAGTAATTTATCATAAATAAAAATGCATTCGGATTGTGGATTTAAAGAAACGAAGGAGCCGCCGGTAAATTGTTGGGGAGAGCTTGAGGAGGGAAGAATTCTTTTCCGGCTTGAAATTTGATCATATGCCATTTTGCACATGGTATAATCAATGAATTTATCTGCCATATGCTCAATCGCTGATACAGGAGAGAAAAGAGGAATACAATGATAAATATTATAGAAATCAAAGATCTGGATGCCCCGGAGCTGCAGATTTATTACAATTTAAATGAAGCACAGCTTTTTCACTATTTTGAGCCGAAGCCGGGGATTTTCATTGCGGAAAGTCCGAAGGTGATCAAGCGTGCCTTAGATGCCGGCTGTGTGCCGATGTCATTTCTGATGGAAAAAAAGCATGTAAAGACGCAGGCAAAAGAAATTCTTGCGCGCTGCGAAAAATTACAAAGCCAGGACATCAAACAGACAGACAAGATGGAAGCAGAGAATGGAAATTCAAGCATGGCGGCGGAGCATGATATTCCAGTCTGCACAGCAGAGTGTGAGATTCCCGTCTACATTGCAGAAATCGAGGTGCTGGCAAAGATCACCGGCTATCAGCTGACACGCGGCATGCTATGTGCCATGTACCGTCCCACACTGCCTTCGGTGGAGCAGATCTGCAAGAATGCAAGGCGTGTTGCAATTTTGGAAAATGTGGTAAATCCAACAAATGTCGGAGCAATTTTCCGTTCTGCGGCGGCACTTGGAATGGATGCAGTTCTTTTGACATCAGCCTGTGCAGATCCGCTGTACCGGAGAGCAAGCCGTGTCAGCATGGGAACAGTATTCCAGATACCGTGGACATATTTTGATAAAAATGCATGCTGGCCGGACGGTGCGATGGATGTGCTGCATAAGCTGGGATATAAAACGGCGGCAATGGCACTTCGGGATGACTCCGTGAGTATAGATGATGAAAAAATGATGGCGGAGGAAAAGTTAGCAATCGTTCTCGGAACGGAAGGTGACGGACTGGCAGATCACACGATCGCAGACTGTGACTATACGGTGAAAATTCCGATGACACATGGTGTGGATTCACTGAACGTGGCGGCTGCAAGTGCGGTGGCATTCTGGCAGCTTGGGATGAAGTGCGAACAGTAACAAACTAACTTCTTAGAGAAAGATGGAAGTGTGAAAAATAAGATTTTTCACACGCAAGAATGGAGATTTATATGAAAGTAGTAGCAGCAATCGATTCATTTAAGGGAAGCATGACGTCCATGGAGGCTGGAAATGCTGTAAAGAAAGGAATTCTGGCAGCAAAACCAGATGCAGAAGTATGGTTAAGTCCACTCGCAGATGGCGGTGAAGGAACCGTGGATGCATTGATCGAAGGCTTGGGAGCAGAAAAAATACCGGTTACCGTGGCAGGACCGCTTGGAGAAAAAGTGTCGTGTTATTACGGTTTTTTAGAAGAGACAAAAACGGCTGTCATGGAAATGGCATCTGCTGCGGGAATCACGCTTGTGATAAAGAAAGATCCGCTGCGTGCATCTACCTATGGAGTGGGGGAGATGATTGCAGATGCCCTGAAACGAGGATGTAAAAATTTCATGATTGGAATTGGTGGAAGTGCAACCAACGATGGCGGCATCGGAATGTTAAAGGCGCTTGGATTTGAATTTTTTGATGAAGATGGAAATGATGTGGGAGAGGGCGCGGCTGCGCTTGCAAAGATTGAGGTGATCCGGACTGAAAATAAAAATTCGCTGCTTTCCGGTGCAAAATTTCAGATTGCCTGTGATGTGAAAAATCCGCTTTGCGGCAAACAGGGTGCAACTTACATATTTGGACCACAAAAAGGTGTGACGGAAGAGCAGAAGTCTAAGGTCGATGAGGCAATGAAACATTATGCGGATGTGACCAAAGAAAGTTTAGGCTGTGACTTTGCGGACTGTGAGGGCGCCGGTGCAGCGGGAGGACTCGGATACGCGTTCCTTTCGTATCTTGCGGGAGAATTAATACCGGGGGTGGAACTGATTTTGCAGGCAACCGGTCTGGAAGAAAAAATGAAAAATGCGGATGTTGTGGTGACCGGAGAAGGACGTCTGGATGCACAGACGGTTATGGGGAAAGCACCGGTCGGTGTTGCTGCGCTGGCAAAAAAATATAATGCGAAAGTCATCGCATTTGCAGGGAGTGTTGCACCGGAAGCTTCCGTCTGTAATCAGGCAGGGATTGACGCATTTTTCCCGATCGTAAGAGGCGTGACAACATTAGAAGAAGCAATGAAAAAAGAAAATGCAATGGAAAATATAGCCGCCACGGCAGAGCAGGTATTTCGGCTGCTGTGAGGGAAAAGAATGGAGATTTGTGTGAAAATACATTTTTTCACACGCAAGAAAGGGGGTTAATATGATTCGTTTTGAAGAAATTACAACAAAAAATGTCTGGGATGTATGTAGATTAAAAGTGACAAAAGAGCAGGAGAATTTTGTCTCCGCAAATATTGAAAGTCTTGCGGAGGCATATGCTGTTAATAATGAGGGATATTATGCAAAACCGCTCGCAGTTTAAGATGAGGGTCTTTTGATTGGTTTTGTGATGCTGGGCTATGGGAAGACCGGCCATGAAGATGATCCTGAAATAGCAGAGAATAACTACTGCCTGTGCCTCACTTTGAATTGACGGAGTACTGGGCAAATGAATTACTTCGGCTGGTGTTAGAAGGTAGGTAGTCTATCAAAGATAGAGGAGTAAGTGTGAAAAATAAGATTTCGCGCAGAAATGGAGATTAATATGAGATATAAGATCAGTCATGCTCTCGTCCAGTTTGGCGGGGATGTGATTTTACGCGATGTCAATTTTGAGGTGCATGATAAAGAAAAAATCGCCATTGTAGGACGAAACGGCTGTGGAAAGACCACGCTGCTGCGTCTGATCGCGGGCGATATTTCGATGAATAATTTAGACAGCGATGAAGAATGTGGTATTACGATGGCAGGAAAACAGGAGATTGGTTTCCTGCGTCAGGTTAATTTTACGGAAAAAGATGTGACCGTGGAAGAGGAAATCAAGAAAGTATTTGAGCCGGTGTTTGCGTGTGAAAAGCGGATGCGGGAACTTGAAAATGAGATGAAAACTTCCGCGGACAAACAGCTTTTGCGCGAATATGACAACTTACAAAGCCGCATGGAGGCAATGCGGGGATATTCGCGGCAGCAGGATATGGAGACTATGTTTCAGCGGTTCGGGTTTGCGTTAGAAGATCTGAAACGCCCGATCGGAAGTTTTTCCGGTGGACAGCAGACGAAAGTGGCATTTATCAAACTGCTGTTAAAACGTCCGGATATCATGCTGCTCGATGAGCCGACCAACCATCTGGATCTTCCGACAATCGAGTGGTTAGAAGGATATTTAAAGACTTATGATAAGGCGGTCATCATTGTTTCACATGACCGTATGTTTTTAGACAAAGTGATCGATGTGACCTACGAGATCGAATATCATGAGATCAAGCGTTATGCCGGCAATTACACGGCATTTATGAAGCAAAAAGAAGAGGCACTGATCAAACAGGAAAAAGACTATGAGGAGCAGCAAAAGGAGATCAAACGTCTGACGGACTGGATCGAAAAATGGAAAAATACGCCGACGAAAGTGGCGGCGACACGTTCAAAGCGCATGGCGATCGAACACATGGTAAAAATCGAAAAGCCGAGACATTTTGATACGAAAGCATTTCATGCGAGATATGTACCGCGCATGGAAAGCTACACGAATGTGATTCATGCCAAAAATCTTGAGATCGGTTACGATACCGTCTTAAGTAAAGTCTCATTTCTGCTTCAAAAGAAAGACAGACTTGCAATCATTGGGGAGAACGGTAAAGGAAAATCCACACTTTTGAAAACCTTAGTCGGCGAACTGCCTGCGTTAGGTGGTGAATTTTCATTTGGACAAAATGTAGAATGGAGTTATTTTGACCAGCAGAAAGCAGTGCAGGAGCATTTCCGGGAAGATCAGACCGTGCTTGAAAATTTCTGGGAGGAATATCCTTCCTATATGAGGGAGGAAGTCCGCAGTGCACTGGGAGGATTTTTATTTTCCGGAGAAGATGTAGAAAAGAAGATGGGACAGCTTTCCGGCGGAGAGAAAGTCCGCCTTGCACTCTGTAAAATGCTGCAGACAAGACCGAATCTTCTGTTCTTAGATGAGCCGACGAACCATATGGATATTGTTGGAAAAGAGGCGTTAGAACAGATGTTAAGAGAGTACGAGGGAACAGTACTTTTCGTCTCACATGACCGTTATTTTATCAGCAGGATCGCAACCGGGATTTTGGAGTTTTCCGAGAGTGGTGTGAAACAATATGCCATGAGCTATGAGGAGTATCTTGCAGAAAAACAAAAAGAGATGGAGATTTCCGGAAAAGGGCGAGGAATGTCACAGAGTGCGAGGTATGTGTCAGGAAATGATACACAAAATTCTGTGGGGAATGAGAAACACAATCAGCATCAGAGTGGCATAAAAACAGACGCAGATGTTCCTACTTTAACGGATGTGTTTGACAAAAAAACTTATTACAATCCGGGCAAAATCCGTTCAAGACTGCATCACCAGTTAGAAAAATATGAAAAAATGTTAGAGGAGAGCGAAGAAAAACTCGCTGAAATAAAAATGCAGTTCATGGATCCGGAGCTTGCCAGTGACTATCCGAAGCTGATGGAACTGCAGAATGCACTTGACGCAGAGGAAAAGAACCAGGAGAGTCTGTTAGAGCGGATGCTTGAGACGGAGACCGAACTTGCGGAATTTGAGGAGGAGTGAGTATGAAATAATTGGACCAAAAGTTCTTGGATGAACTTTTGGTCCTTGTTTATATCTATATCCGTTCAAACACTGGAATATGTTCGATCGGTGCATCTGCTATAATAGTCTGACAACCCTCATAGGTTGTGCCGTCTGTTATGTTTACCCATTTTCCTGCAGGAAGATATACATCGCGTTTATTTATATCTGCGGAGAGAACCGGTGCTACAATGCTCATGTGCGGTAAAGTAACACACAGAGCTTGACAGACAGCAGCCCCCTATTCTGAGTGTCAGATACAGCTATTTTTGATAACTGTATCTGGCAATTTTATTTTGAGGGTTGACTATGAGTTTATAGATGCTATAATGTAACTGTACATTAAGTACAATCAAAAAAACGAAGACGGTGAGTTATGGAAATCATTATCAGTAATAACGCCAACAAGCCGATATATGAGCAAATCACATCGCAGATAAAAGCAATGATAATGAGTGGAGAACTGCAAGCTGGAGACGCTATTCCCTCAATGCGTTCACTGGCAAAATCTATTCATGTTAGTGTGATTACCGTTCAAAAAGCATATGAGGATCTGCAAAGGGACGGTTTTATTGAAACAACTGTCGGCAGGGGGAGTTTTGTATCGGCACAAAACAAAGAATTTTATCAAGAAGAACAACAACGTATTGCAGAGGAACATTTACAAGCCGCCGCAGAGATTGGACGGACAAGTAATATTTCCCTTGAAAAATTGACGGAGTTGTTGGCTTTATTCTATCAGGAGGACGAATGAGCATGGAAAATATTTTAGAATTACAACAGGTTTCCAAAACATTTTCTAAGTCAAATTTTGCGTTAGAAAATGTGACTTTTTCTCTGCCGTATGGTTCTATTTTGGGTTTTGTCGGGGAAAACGGAGCCGGAAAAACTACAACGATTGGCTGTATTCTAAATACAATCGCCAAAGACAGCGGAATGGTAAAGTTGTTTGGAAAAGAAATGACAGACGCAGATACAGATATGCGGGAAAGAATAGGTGTTGTTTATGACGGAGATAATTTTCCAGCTTATTGGACAGCAGCACAATTAGCGAAAGTTATGTCAGGATTTTATAAGCAATGGGACAATATTTTGTTTCAGAAATTTTTAAAAGAATACAAATTACCTGCAAATCAAAAAATTAAGCAATATTCCAGAGGGATGACAATGAAATTAGCGATTGCGGTTGCTTTATCACACCATCCACAACTGCTAATTCTGGATGAAGCTACTGGCGGACTTGACCCTGTTGTACGCGACGAGATGTTAGATACATTCCTTGATTTCGTACAGGAAGAAGACCACTCTATTTTACTTTCTTCCCATATTACAAGTGATTTAGAAAAAGTGGCAGACTATATTACATTCATTCATAACGGAAAACTGATTATGACCGTATCGAAAAATGATTTGGTTTATAATTATGCGGTTATGCGCTGCAGGGAAAATCAATTCCTTGCATTAGATCCGGCAGATATTATTGTTTATCGGAAACGTGATTTTCAAATTGATGTTCTGGTTTCAGATTGTAAAGCAATGCAGAGAAAGTACAAAGAAATCGTGATAGACCACATTTCTGTTGATGAATTTTTTTTGCTTTTAGTAAGTGGGGATCATGTATGAAAGGTCTTTTTAAAAGCAATTTTCTTGCTGTATGGACAAATGCAAAAATTTTTTTGCTTTTTATGTTTGCAATGGGGATTGCCGTTATCATTATTCCAGACCAGACATGGCAAATGTATTTCATAATTATTGGAATTGTCGGATTAGCAGTAAATGCAGCTACCGTTATTGGAAATGAATTTTCCTCAAAATGGGGAAAATATAAACTTACTTTGCCAGTAAAGCGGATTGATATTGTAAAAAGTTTATATATAAATCAATTATTATGGATTATGATAGGAGTGCTTTTCGTTGGCATTATAATAGCCCTATCCTATCTGTTACATGGAATTACTTTTGAACAATTTGAGGGTATCTCAGGTGTACTTGTAGTAGGAATTAGTATAAGTCTTTCAATGGGAGCAATATTTATTCCTATGGTTTATTTAGCGGGGGAAGATAAAACCATTGTGTTTCTTATCATATCTTTGATTTGTGCATTGGGTATTGTCACAATGCTTTTTAATATACCGTTGTTCGGGCCGTTTATTTTAATTGGTTGTTCTATATTGTTATTTATCGTGTCCTTTCCTTTGACTGTAGGTATTTTCAAGAAAAAGGAATATTAGGTGATAAAGCAAAACCAGACGAGCCAGTCAACGGTCATGATGCTAGAAATTTTCAGTGCTGATTGAAATGCTGTATGAATGATAAGATTTACAGCATGTATAGCTAGTATTTAATAGGGGTGAGAATACAGACATGAATCAATTAAAAAAGAACACAGCATACTACCATCTTCCGGGTTTGTTTGAGTTTTATGAATTATATCGTGTGTTTCTGCCATTATTCCGGGAACACAGAGAATACTTTTACGACTGGTGTGAGATAGGCTCTGTCTATGGTGCTCCGTCGGACTGTATCTGGGGCGGAGGCCGTACCTCGTTCGGAGATCATGATCCGCGGGAGGTTTTTGCGTTGATGCAGGAATACGGAATCTCAGCGCGGCTTACATTCAGCAATTCCCTGCTTGGGCAGGAACATCTTTGGGATAAGAAATGCAATCATCTCTGCACTTTATTTGAGAAAAGTGAGGGTGTCAGAAATGGTGTCATTATCTATTCGGACCTGTTACTGGAATATCTGAAAAAAAATTATCCGGGATTTTATTTTGTTTCTTCCACCACCAAGGTCCTGACGGATTTTGAGCAGTTCGTAAGGGAAGTAAACAGAGATGAGTTTCTTTACGTCGTACCGGATTTCCGGTTGAATAAGGTTTTTGATAAATTAAATACATTGACAGGGGCACAGAAAGCCAAAGTGGAATTCTTATGTAATGAATGCTGCTGGTTTGGCTGTGGGGACAGGAAAATCTGCTATGAAGCTGTCAGCCGCAAAAACCTTGGCGAAAATGGTCCGGATCACCGCTGTGCAGCTCCGGATGCAGGGAATGGCTATCGTTTTTCGAAGGCAATGGAAAATCCCGGGTTTATTGGAGTGGATGATATGAAAAACAGCTATCTGCCGATGGGATTTTCCAATTTTAAAATCGAAGGCAGGGGACTTGGCAGCGCCCTGATTCTGGAGTTTCTGCTCTATTATATGACAAAACCTGAGTATCAGCTGCAGGTCAGAGAGGAGATATATCTGGATAATATGCTGGATCTTTTTTAAATAAATCCCTTTAACACTTTCTTGTTATGGTACATCATATCATCTGCACGTTCACGCACTTTTTCTATGTCGGTATCATCCGGTGTGACTAACGCATATCCGCATGCGATTCCAACTTCGGTTGGAATGATATTTCTATTATTGAGTATCGCAATATCCTGCTGCATCTTTTGGATAAAACGTTCTATCTGGAATTCTGTCGCATCCGGGATGAGGCAGCAGAATTCGTCGCCCCCGATACGGTAACATTTGCCAAAACGATCAAAAGTGGTTTCTATGATATGTGCAGAATGAATGATATAGGCATCCCCCGAACTGTGACCGTAGTTGTCGTTACACATCTTGAGATTGTTAAGATCAAACGTTACCACCATATAATTTTTAATATTCTTTTCATTATATATAAAGTAGTTATAGGCATTTCTGTTGTAAAGTCCTGTCATGGAATCATTCAGTGCAAATTGTTCGAGTTCCTCTATCCTGCGCCCTTTTTTCAAACTGGCGACAGCCTGTCTTGCGGACTCTAAACCGAGGATTATAATAAATACAAGGAAAGATAATCTTCCCCAAATTCCGGAATTACTTCCTGTTTTGTAATAACCGGCAATATCCACAATAGTTGCAATGACGACGAATGCAAGAGCTGCCATGCAGGCTTTCAGTCTCTGGTCAGCCTGTTTTTTTATAATTTTATATATGATAACTGTGATCAGATAAATCAGCACTATACAAATGGAAAGGTGGGTGATCCAGATGCTTCTTCGAAACTCATAGAATCCGGTAAAGTGCAGCAAACTGCAGACAACTGTCTGAAGTATACAAAGATCGCAGATGATTTTCCAGATTTTATCATCATTGATCTCAAGGAAGCTCTTTACAAACATCAAAAATGGGATAGGCATTATCATCAGAAACATAAAAGCAGCAAAAGCAGATGATCTTCTGTTTAGGAGCATCAGAGAACAAACATCTGTCTCGTTGGCGGTCCAAAGTACAAGCAATATGGAGAAGATCCCCAGATAAAAAAGGGTTCCGTCTATATGGCTGCTGTTGTGAATAAACACCCAGTAACATGTGATAAAAAACCGGCCAACAGAATAAATACACTCGCTATAAAAGTGGGCATAGACTGACGCAATATGCCTGTATAGATTTCATTTCCGGTTCCTATATAATATTGTTCAATTTGACCGGCTGTTTCCGGATAACAGGGTTCCAGCCTGACTATGACTGTTTCTGCATATGTCGGCAGTTTGACAAAATTCCATACATTTCCTGTTGTATGCCCCCCATATTCCACCGGAGTCATCTAATCTGTATATTTCATTGTTTTTCGTAGAAACGGTCACATGCTGATGTGAGGTAAAAAATACAAGGGAACCGTTGTTGCTTTCATTGCGGTTAATGTTAAAACTAAGCAGTACCATTCCATCATCCAGGTATTGTATTTTGTCAGGCTGACGCGCTTTGAGTTTGCTTACAGAGGCTGCATCCTGATTTGTAAATATGGTACAAAGCAGGAGCATGATAAATAATGTCAAAATTACGCCTGTCAACATTTGCTGTGCGTTTTTTTTCTTTATTTTGTCTTAAGTTCATCTATGATCAGATCTCCACAAATAATACTTTTACTTTATTTTACCATGTTATGGGATAATATTCTATAATATTGCGTGGATTTTTGGTGGCGTTCAAGATATAATAAGACTGCCGGGCGAAGCGAGTCAAGATACTTGTATAAGTGGCAAACGGCGAATTGGATAAATAAAGGAGCAAAAAATGTACACACTATTATTACTGTTAATTTACATGGCATTTATAAGTCTTGGCTTACCGGACTCTCTGCTTGGTTCGGCATGGCCGATCATGCATGAGGCATTTTCGGTGCCGCTGTCCTATGCGGGACTGGTCACAATGATCATCTCTGCAGGGACGATCTGTTCAAGTTTAATGTCGGAACGCCTGACAAAGAAATTTGGAACACAGATCGTTACGGTATGCAGTGTCCTGTTAACGGCAGCTGCCTTGTTTGGTTTTTCGATGTCGAGCGCATTTTACATGTTGTGCCTGTGGGCGATTCCGTATGGACTTGGCGCAGGAGCTATCGATGCGGCACTCAATAACTATGTTGCACTGCATTATTCATCAAAACATATGAGCTGGCTGCATTGTTTCTGGGGCGTGGGAACAATCATCAGCCCGTACATAATGAGCTATGCACTGACCACCTCATCCTGGCAGAACGGTTACCGCATGGTATCTTTTCTTCAGATGGGGATCACAATGATTCTGTTTGTGACACTTCCGGTCTGGAAAGTCAACAAAACGGCAGAACAGCAGGAAGAGCAGCACGAGGTGATTGGAATACGCGGTGCAGTGAAGATCAAAGGCGTACCACAGCTCTTGCTTGGATTTTTCTCTTACTGTGCATTGGAATCTACACTGATCCTCTGGTCAAGCAGTTATCTGGTCGGTGCAAAAGGTATCTCTGCGGAGCGTGCGGCGGCATATGCGGCATTGTTCTGCAGCGGTATCACGCTCGGAAGATTTTTGGCAGGATTTGTGACGGAAAAATTAGGGGATCATAAGATGATCAGGCTTGGCACAACTATTTTACTGGCTGGCTGTGCTGCAGTACTTCTGCCGATTCCGTCTGACACGGCAGCTCTGGCAGGACTTGTCGTGATGGGGATTGGATGCGCACCGGTCTACCCATCGATCATTCACGCAACACCGGAAAATTTTGGAGAGAAAAATTCCCAGGCGATCATCGGTATCCAGATGGCGAGTGCTTATGTTGGTTCTACATTTATGCCTCCGGTCTTTGGACTGATCGCAAACCATATTTCCATCACACTGCTGCCGGCCTATGTGCTGATTTTCATTGTGTTAATGTTTTTCATGGTGGAAAAGACATTCCGGCTGGTGCGGTAATAGAGAAGAAAACAAAAAATGAAGGGAGACTGTTTCACAAACCGTGAACAAAAAGATATGAGCAATTTACACACACACGACAACAAAAGAAGTTCTTTTTCCGGGAAACTGGGTTATGTACTGTCCGCCGCAGGTGCGTCCGTAGGACTTGGAAATATCTGGAGATTTCCATATCTGGCGGCAAAATATGGTGGAGGGATTTTCCTTCTGATCTATATTTTACTGGCACTGACGTTTGGATATACGATGATCATGGCTGAGTCGGCACTTGGACGCATGACAAGGAAAAGTCCGGTGGGAGCATTTCAGGCATTTGGAAAAGCCGGATGGCTGTCAGCCGGTGGATGGATCAATGCGATCATCCCGGTATTGATCGTGCCGTATTATTCCGTGATCGGCGGCTGGGTGATCAAATACCTGATCGAGTATATCAGGGGAAATGGAAAAATGCTGGCGGCAGACGGATATTTTTCGGAGTTTATCTCAGATGGAGTATCCACGGAACTCTGTTTTATCCTGTTCTGTCTGTTCACTCTGACGATCATTTACGCAGGGGTGCGAAACGGAATCGAACGTGTATCGAAATTTATGATGCCGATACTGATCGTGTTATCCGTCCTGATTGCGGTGTATTCCGTGACAAGACCGGGCGCCATGGAGGGAGTAAAATATTTTCTTGTGCCAAATGTGAAAAACTTTTCCTGGATGACGGTGGTAGCGGCGATGGGACAGATGTTTTATTCGCTGTCGATTGCAATGGGAATCCTCATTACCTTTGGATCCTATATGAAAAAAGAAACATCACTGGAAGATTCCACAAGAAATGTGGAAGTGTTTGACACGGCGATCGCTATTATGGCGGGACTGATGATCATTCCGGCGGTGTTCGCATTTTCGGGCGGCGACCCGGATACTCTGCAGGCGGGACCGGCATTGATGTTTATTACAATTCCAAAAGTGTTTGAGAATATGGGATTTGGGACAGTAGTTGGAATCCTATTTTTCCTGCTAGTACTGTTTGCAGCAGTAACAAGTTCTATCGCATTGACTGAGAGCGCGGTTTCTACCTTTGAGGATGAGCTGGGATGGAGCAGAAGAAGAGCAACGGTTTTAGTCGGAGTGATCATGATCGCGCTTGGAAGTTTATCTTCACTGGGATATGGACCGTTAGTAGGCATTAAAATTATCGGCATGCAGTTTTTGGATTTCTTTGATTTTCTGACGAACTCTGTGATGATGCCGATTGCGGCAATGCTCACAAGCCTGTTTGTATCGAGAATCGTCGGAATGAAGCGGATGGAAGATGAGATCATGCACGGAGAGAGCACATTCCGCAGGAAAAAGATTTTTATTGTGATGATCAAATATCTGTGCCCGGTCTTTGCACTGATCATACTGATCAGTTCCGTGGCAAATGCATTTGGCTGGATTGCAATGTAAAAAGGAGAAACAAATTTTGAATTTATATCAGACACTTAAACACTATTTTGGATACGACACCCTCCGGCCTGGTCAGCAGGACTTGATGGAAGGCATCTTAAATGGCAGCGACGTCCTCGGCATCATGCCGACCGGCGCCGGAAAATCACTCTGTTATCAGGTTCCGGCACTGATGCTGCCCGGTATCACGATCGTGATCTCACCGCTCATCTCCTTGATGTCTGACCAGGTCAAGGCACTGAACCAGGCAGGCGTACATGCGGCATACATCAACAGCTCACTGACGGAAAATCAGATCCGGGCGGCGCTTTTGTATGCGGCACAGGGACAGTACAAGATCATCTACGTCGCGCCGGAGCGGTTAAATACCATGCGTTTTTTAGATTTTGCATGCCGGGCAGACATTTCGATGGTGACAGTGGATGAGGCACACTGTATTTCCCAGTGGGGACAGGATTTCAGGCCAAGCTATTTAGAGATTGCAGATTTTCTTGCAAGACTGCCGAGACGCCCTGTGGTCAGCGCATTTACGGCGACAGCGACCGAGCGCGTCAAACAGGATATCACGGGAAGTCTGCACCTGCAGAATCCGGTGACTGTCGTGACCGGGTTTGACCGGCCGAATCTTTTCTTCCGTGTCGTAAAGCGAAAAGGTGGAAAAGAGACGGACAACAGCATTTTAAATTATGTCAAAAGGCATGAGGATGAGAGCGGGATCATCTACTGTGCGACAAAAAAGAATGTGGATAGTGTCTGTGAACTTTTATTGCAGCACGGCATTCTGGCAGGGCGATACCATGCGGGGCTTTCTTTGGAAGAACGGAAAGAGAGTCAGGATGATTTTACCTATGACAGGATCCGTGTGATGGTTGCAACCAACGCATTTGGAATGGGGATCGACAAATCCAATGTGCGTTATGTTCTCCATTATAATATGCCGCAAAGCCTTGAATATTATTATCAGGAGGCGGGAAGAGCCGGGCGCGACGGGGAGGAAGCGGAGTGTGTGCTTTTCTTTTCCAAACAGGATATCATGATCAACAAACGGCTGCTTGACTATAAGGCGACAGAGGGCGGATATACGTCGGGGGATCCGGCAGTCCGGGCAAATGAACAGCGGAAACTGAATCAGATGATTCACTACTGTGAGACAGATGAGTGTCTGCGCCAGTATATCCTGAACTATTTTGGGGATCGCAGTCCGTGCACCTGCGAAAAATGCAGTAACTGTGTTGTACCAGAGGACGAGGTGGAGGAAAATTATATAGAGACCGGAAAGGCAAAGAAAAAGACCGCGGAACTTGCAGATTTAACGAAAGAGGGACAGGAGCTGTTTGAGGAGCTGCGTAAATGCCGGTTGGAGCTTGCAGCAAAACAGGGCGTACCTCCATTTATCATCTGTTCGGATAAAACGTTGAAAGATATGTGCGCTAAATGTCCGGCTGATAAAGCGCAGATGGCAGACGTTTACGGAATGGGTGCACAGAAGATTGCAAGCTACGGGGAAAGTTTTGCAGAGATCATCCGGATGTTTTTGCAGACACATGAATCCGGAAATATGACGACAGGAAAGACAGAAGGAGTTGCGACAGTAGAGACTGTGGCGAAAGCTCCGGCGAGAAAAAAGAAACAGCCGTTTTATATTGCACCGGAAAAATTAGATCAGGTAACGTTTTCTGACTCCTGCATGATATCGGAACTGACCGACCGGATCAATGCGCTCTGTGAGGAAAAAGACCGCAAAAAGCTGACGGCTGCTTTTGTCAATGATCTGCTCGTACAAAAAGGCTATTTGAAGGAAGAGGAACAGGACGAAACCCGCATCAGACGTGTGACCGAAAAAGGCATTGCAGCGGGAATATGCGAAGAGGAAAGACGGTCAAAATTTGGCGGCGGGCATTATTATGCACTGATCCACACGAGGGAGAGTCAGGAAATGATCGTGGCGGAGCTGAAAGCATATTTTACTGATTTTCCATCCGGTTCAGCTCCGGCAGAACCGTAAACAGCATTGTGATAAAACACAGACTGCCACCGATCACATTTGATACGGGTTCTGCAAGAAATACGCCGTCCGTTCCCATGTGGAAAGTGTATGGCAGAAGATAGGTCAGCGGTACAACGATAAACACCTTGCGCAGCAGGGAAAAGAAGATCGCCTGTTTCCGTTTGTTTAAAGATTTGAAAACAGTCTGACCGATATACTGCAGATCCATAAAGATAAATGCAGCAAAATACAGTTTTAATGCGGGAACGGCATCTGCTGACAGTGATGTATCCGAACTGAAAACACCAATTAAATATTCCGGGGCGAGAATGATCACGCTCCACATGAGGCCGGTATAGACGAGCGCCATAAGAGCCATCGTGATGCCGGCTTTTTTGACGCGCGTGGGGCGGAGGGCACCATAGTTGTAGCTTATGATTGGGGAGGAACCTTCCGTGATCGCATAGATCGGAGTTTCCACCATCTGTCGGACACTTGAGACAATTGTCATGACAGAGACGTACACATCGCCACCGGTGACGGAGAGTACATGATTGCAGCAGATGGAGACGAGACTGTTGGTGAGCTGCATGATAAAACCGGATGTACCGAGGCTGATGATACTTTTCGCGAGAGGAATGCAGGAGGAAAGTTCATTTTTTCGAAGCAGGCGGACTTTGATCTCCGCTTTGCGGCGCAGAAAATGAAACACAAACAGTGCAGATAAAATCTGTGACAATACAGTGGCGGCCGCTGCACCGTTTACGCCCAGATGGAAGGTAAAAATAAAGAGCGGATCCAGGAGAATGTTTGCGATTGCACCGATTGCCACGGAAAACATCCCGGTTGTGGAATACCCCTGTGCATTGATAAAAGGGTTCATGCCGGTAGCAATCATGGATGGAAGTGTACCGAGCAGATACAGCATCATATAAGGTCTGGCAAAAGTCAGAGCATTTTTTGAGGCACCAAAAAGAATGAGAAGCGGTTTTGCAAAGAGAAGACCGGTTCCCATCAGGAGGAGTGCACTGGCACATACTATGGAAAAAGAGGTATTTAAGATCCTGTTTGCCTGTTCTTTATCACCTTTCCCACGGTTGATCGAAAAAAGCGGTGCGCCGCCGCTCCCGAACAGATTGCTGCATGCCGTGATGATCATAATAAGCGGAAAACAAAGTCCGACAGCACCAAGCGCTGTGGTCCCGATATTCGGGATACGACCAATATAAATGCGGTCTACAATGTTATAGAGCAGACTTAAAATCTGGGCTGCAAGCATAGGGAGGGCAGCGCTTAATATATTTTCAGTTACGGTTCCGTTTTCAAAATCAATGCGTTTCATGGTAATCCTCATTTTTGTGAAAAATTTAATTCTTGAAAACCAGTATAGCATAAATTATAATATATAAAAAATATTTATTTTATATCATAAAACAATATTTTTTATATATACTGACAAAAACAGGAGAGGAGGGAAACATGGAAATCAGACAGTTGGAATATTTTCGTGCAGTGGTGGAAGAGGGAACGGTGAGTGGTGCTGCGAAAGTTCTTAAAATGACACAGCCACCGGTCAGTTATCAGATGAAAATGCTTGAAGAAGAACTTAATGTACAGCTTTTTTTTCGTGGAACAAAGAAAATTACATTGACAGAAGCTGGAAAGGTGTTGTATGCAAGGTCTGGCAGCATTTTAAAAATGTTAGATGTTACAAAGCGTGAGGTGGTCAAGGCAAGCCAGTCTGCAACGATACATATTGGTATTACACCATCTACGGTTCTGATGATGTCAGAATATATTGAGAGGTTTTCAAAACAATATCCGGGGATTCATTTTGATATTCATGAGGGATCGACATTCAATTTAAAAGAACAATTAGAAAAGCACATGATAGATATCACAACACTGCGTACGCCGATCACACTGAACGGTTGTAAGACAAAAAGGCTGATTCGGGAAAAACTGGCTGCCGTGGCAGCAGATGGATATGAGGAAATAGAGGGATTCTGGAAAAAGGATGGATCACAGATTAGTTTGAGAGAATTGTCAAAGGAACATCTGATATTATCACACCGGTATCGGAATTATATTATTTCAGCGTTTGAAGCTGTTGGACTGACCTGCGATATCTATTATGAATGTGAGGATGCAAGAACAGCGATGACAATTGCAGAAAAAGGGATTGGAGTGGCAATTTTGCCAGAGTCCATGCGTGTGTCTGACTCGATGAGTGTTTATGGCATTACGGACGCTGATCTTACAACCGAGATATTGTTAGCATGGCGTGAGGAACATTTGCCGGCAGAAGTGGAAGCATTTATTAAGGAAATGGAATTTGAGGAGGATTAACATGACGAAAGAAGAAAAAATTGCACGTTACAGTAAATTGAATCAGGAAGTGGTACCGGGGAAAATTGCGATGGCAAATAAGGCAGTGCAGGAGCTTGCGGAAAGACATCATGCAAAATATATAGATATCAATGATCCGTTAAAAGACCGGGATGGAAATCTCAAAGCAGAGTATACGATTGAGGGAATGCATATCAAGGAGGAAGGCTACCGTGCGATCTTTGATCTGTTTATGGGGTATGCAAAAGAGCAACGATGGAACGTCTGAAATATAGTTTGTCTCGTATGCAGGTCATAAAGATGCATAGTCTTTTGCTTCCTCTGTGACAGTTTCGTATGCGAAAAGAATCATTTTCAAAAGATTTTGGCTCTGCAATCCAGCAGAATGTATCAGCCATTCGAAATAGCATTGTCGTGTGAAAATAAATGTGTTAAAATATTCTAATTCACGACAATAGTTCTGGCAGGGATTTATGCAGCCGGTTGTTGCACAATTGAGGTAATGGTTCGGGATAGAAGAGGAAAAGCATGAATACAAAAAACATAAAAGCCGTAATTTTTGATATGGACGGCACACTGATCGATACGGAAAAATATTACCGCATGTTCTGGCCAAAGGCACTGGCGCATTTTGGGTATGAAATGACGGATGAACAGGCACTTACCATGCGGTCGCTTGGGCAGCCATATGCACCACAGCATTTAAAAGAAATGTTTCATGATCCGGATCTGGATTATACGGCGATACGAAATTATCGCAAGCAGATCATGGGAGAGTATCTGAAAAAAAATGGAATTGAGATCAAAAAAGGTGCAATCGAACTTCTTGATTATTTAAAGGCACAGGGTATTCGCCGTGCAATCGCGACGGCGACAGATCAGGTGCGTACGGAACAGTATTTAAAGCAGCTTGGTCTTTACGGTTATTTTGATCAGATCATCTGTGCAACGATGGTGGAACATGGAAAGCCTTCACCGGATATCTATCAGTATGCATGCAGACAGCTTGCACTTTTGCCGAATGAATGTATGGCGGTTGAGGATTCCCCAAACGGTGTATGCAGTGCTTATGATGCAGGCTGTAATGTTGTGATGGTGCCGGATCAGACCGAACCGGATGAGACACTGCGTGGGAAACTGGCAGCGAGGGTGGATTCGTTAGATGAGATCATAAAGCTGTTTGAGAAATTCCCTGGTCTGACAAAGGAAGACGAGGAGCATCAGCTCAGTAAAATCATAGAGATCGCGCAGGATAATTTAGATCATGCGAAAGAAGATATCCGGAAAATTAATGAAGATCTTGCCGATCTCCTCGAAGTCTACGATGCAAAGGATAAGGAAGGACTGGCACTCTGGAACAATGCGACTGCGAGGTTAAAAGAGGAAGAACGGGAACTGGTGCGCTATGAAAAGGCACGTAAGAAGCCATATTTTGGGCGCATTGATTTCAGGGATCCAAAGGCGAAAGCGGATGAGACTTTTTATATTGGAAGAGTCGGCATCACGGACAGCAGCTCTGATCCGGTCGTGCTCGACTGGAGAGCACCGATCGCATCAGTATACTATGAGAGCAGGATGGGAACGTGCCAATATACCGTGAGTTCTGAGGGAACATTTGAGATTGATCTGAAACGCAAGCGCACTTACGAGATTGAAAATGACCGGTTAAAAGATTTCTTTGATTCGGATGTGGTCGCCAACGATGAACTGCTGACAAAATACCTTGCCAAAAATAAAAAGGCAGTTTTGGGCGAGATCATTGCGACGATCCAGAAAGAGCAGAACCTCATTATCCGCCGTTCACCGAAAACAAACATCATTGTGCAGGGTGTCGCTGGTTCCGGAAAAACGACGGTGGCGATGCACCGCATTTCCTATATTCTATATAATTATAAAGATGATTTCCGCCCAGAGGACTTTTATATTATAGGAAGCAACCGGATTCTTTTGAATTATATCACAAGTGTTCTGCCGGAACTTGATGTGTATGGAATCCGTCAGATGACGATGGAGCAGCTTTTCATCCGCCTTTTGTATGAGGATTGGGACGAGACGCGGTTTTCTTACCACAATATCGACAAGACAGATGCAAAAAACAGCATCAGGGGCGGCACGGCGTGGTTTCTGGATTTAGAAAAATTCTGCCAGAACTATGAGAATCAGTCGATCGCAAAAGAAGACATTTATATGGAAAAGACTGGAAATCTCCTGTTATCAAAGGAGCAGATCGGACGTTATTTAAAAAATAATCCGAAAGTTTCCATGCAGAGCAAGATACTCATGTTAAATGAGATTTTGTATGCAAAATATGAAAATGAGGTTTCCGGGAAGTCCGTGACTTTTCCGCCAAAAGAGAAAAAGATTTTAGACAAAAAATACGCGTCTTATTTTGGGGATGGAAAATGGAGAGAATCTGTATTTACTTTTTACAGAGAATTTTTACTTGCGCAGCAGGAGGCAGGAAAAGAAGTCGATGTGCTGGAAAACTCGTTTGATGTCTATGATCTTGCGGCACTTGCATATATTTATAAGCGGATCAAAGAAACAGATCCGGTGCGCGAGGCGAGCCATGTGGTAATCGATGAGGCGCAGGACTTTGGCATGATGTCATACAGATGCCTGCATTACTGTCTGTATGGCTGTACTTACACGATTATGGGTGATACATCCCAGAATATTCATTTTGAGTATGGTTTAAACGACTGGGAAGAGTTGAAAAAACTGATTTTGACAGGGACATTTGATGCGTTCGGACTTCTTAGGAAAAGTTACCGCAACACGGTGGAGATTTCAGAGTATGCAAACGAGATCCTGCGCCATGGAGACTTTTCCATTTATCCGGTAGAGCCGATTATCCGTCACGGAAATCCGGTGCAGACAGTGGCATGTCCGGATGAAAATCAATTGCTGGCAGATACCGTCACCACGATCAAAAAATGGCAGCAGGACGGTTATGAGACGATCGCTGTGATCTGTCGTGATGAGGCGGAAGCGGCACAGGCTGCGGAAGAACTAAAGAAATATGTAAAAATTGTAGAAACAGATCTGGAAAAAGCCGAGTTCGGGGATGGCGTCATGGTGCTTCCTGTCTCCTACACGAAGGGACTTGAATTTGATGCTGTGCTGCTGTTTGATCCGACGCAGGAAAAATACCCGTCGGATAACGGGCATGTCAAACTTCTGTATGTGGCTGCGACCCGCGCACTGCATGAACTTGTGGTTTTGCACCGTGGAAAACTGACCGGGATCCTTGCCGACAAAGTCCCGGAAGGAAAACATATGAAAGAGTTTGCGGCAGAAACCTTGACAAAAGCAGCGGAATTTGAACGGGTGCAGCACACGGAAAAAGAGATCGAACAGCAGCGCAGGATCGAGGGCGCAAAGGATATGGCAGAGCGCGAGTACATCGGCCCGAAGCGCATTGTCATTAAACCGCAGGGGAAAGAAAATGAGGCTGAGGCAAGAGGAAAAACATTGACAGGGCAGAAAATGGCATCTGCCTATAAGAGAGCTGTGGCAGCGCCAGTCAGAAAAGCAGCAGACAACTCTGGAAAAAACGAAAAAAATCATACGGAGGAAATCATTATCTCTCCATATGAATTTGGCGCGATACCGGACAATGCGATCCTCCGTGTCAAAGGTCATTCCCGAAACAATTTTGTCATCAAATGGATCAAAAAGACAAAAAGCTATGTGGAACTTTCCAGCATGTACGGACTTTTACGCATCACACCGATCACACCGGAGGTGATCCGGGTCAGTTTCGTGAAGGGTGTCACGGAAAAAATTGGTGATACTGCATGGAAAGGAAAGGTGGATACAGCATTTTCATGGAGTGCAAAAGAATCCAAAACGCTGGTGGAAATTGCAACGGAAAAAGTTACCGTGCGCATTGCAAAAAATAATGGAGCGGTCTGTTTTTACAATGAGAAAAAGCAACTGTTGCTTGCGGAAAAAGCGGAGGAACCAAGGTTTCAGGAAGGCAGATGTAACTGGATATTTTTTGACTGGGAAAAGCCCGAACATTTGAAAGCAAAGGGACTGCTTGCCGCTGATTTTATGGATGTGACAGCAAAAGCAAAATATATTTCCTATGGTGGGAAAAAGTTAAGAATGCCGCTTATTTTATCAGAGAAAGGATACGGGCTTGCCATTGCATCGAAAGGAACTGTACTGTTTTGTGGGATACGGACTTTTGGGCCTTATATCATGGCAGAGGGGAGTCAGAGCGATTATTATTTTATCAGCGAAAAGAACCGTGAAAAATTGGTTGAGATCTACCAGAGAACATTGACTTTACGCTACTGTTCACAGGCAGGCATTTTCTGAACTGAAAATGCCGTATGATACAGTGGTGGCAGCAGATTTTGCCGATTTGGAATGCGAAGCATCGGCAAAATCCGTTACTGGAACGAGGTACGAGTGAACAGTAACGACTTTACAACTGAAGATTTAAACATGATACGGATATTGATTGAATCAGAAAAGCAGGTTGTTTTATAATGGAGTGGATAAGAAAGAATAGAAGATCAGTGTGCAAACCTTGTTTTCATTAGAAAACAGCGCAGAAAAGAGAGTTTAAATGAATATAAAAAATTTAGAAAACAACGCAAGAAAATATGTGAGCAGTCTTGGAAATTTTCATGTATTAGAGTATCAGTCAGATGCGTCTGTAGCACCGGAGAATGCGAGAGATGAGTATTTTATGAGCAGAATGGGTGTCCGCAGGCGTCAGATCGTCATCGAATTAAATGGAAAAGAATCTGCTATTATCCAGACTGGAAGTATGCAGTGGATGGCAGGTCATGTGAAGGCAACAACAGGAATCAAAGGTGTCGGAGACCTTGTTGGTAAGATGGTCAAAGGTGCCATTACAAAAGAAACGGCAGTCAAACCGGAATATGTCGGTAATGGTATTCTGGTATTAGAGCCTACTTATAAATATCTGATCCTAGTAGATATTGGTTCCTGGGGCGAAAAGGGTATGACGATAGAGGATGGCATGTTTTATGCCTGCTCCGGAACCGTGAAAAATAAACTGACTGCACGTAAGACAATTTCATCGACGGTACTCGGCAAAGAGGGATTTTTTAATTTAAGCCTGGTTGGAGAGGGTATTGCAGCATTGGAAAGCAATGTGCCGTATGAAGAACTGATCGAAGTGGAACTTGACAATGATGAATTAAAAATTGATGGAAATCTTGCAGTCTGCTGGTCCTCCGGTCTGGAATTTACTGTGGAGAGATCGACGAAAACGCTTGTGGGTTCGGCAGTCAGCGGCGAAGGACTCGTCAATGTGTACCGCGGAACCGGAAAAGTGCTCATGAGCCCGGTCGCACCGACGGCGTCACTCTATGAGGCAACACATACGGTGGAGGCAAAGCCGGGAGTGGAGATGCATGAGGCGGAGTAGAAGAAAGAGTAGACATTATGGCGAAAAGGACAGTTTATCATGGTGGTTATACACCCGTTGAAGACCCGGAAATCTGCGTAGGACGCAACATAAAAGATTTTGGCGTTGGTTTTTATTGCACGATCATAAAAGAACAGGCGCAGAGATGGGCAAGACGCTATGATGCAAAAATTGTGTCGATTTATGACGTGCGTTTAAATCAGGATTTAAACATCAAAGAATTTCGCGAGATGACAGATGAATGGCTGGATTTTATTTTTTGTATGTGGTCTGATTGATTATATTGCAAGAAAAACAAAAAATAAGAGAGCTGATATTGTAAACTGGCTTGGTAAAGACTGGCTGCAGAAAATCTATGATCTGGCAGATGTTTATCATTGTGACAATATTGACAGGGTATGCGAAGATTTTATAGAAGAAGCGAAAATCCCAGATGGAATATTTGACAATGTAGCGGATTGCCGATATGCGATACCTTCTCATTGGGATATTGCAAAAGTATATAAACGTTTGATCAAACAGGTGGCACAGGAAAAACAAATTGGTATCGTGGATGCGCTGATAAAAGTATATAATTCTTTTCTCAGTGCAAAGATTGATGATTATAACAGCAGCCTTTATTATGAAAATCCATCTTATTTGCTGGAGTGCTACTTGGAAAATACAATTCTATAAATTAAATTTGGATAGTAACGTCGATCTGAAGAAAACGCTAGAATAGAAGGAAAGTTTAGATGAAAAACTGGATTGAAACTTACCAATTAGAAAATGGCGATTTTGATATTTCGGATGTGAATAAAGAATTAGTGAGCCAGATCCCGTCAGCCAGATGGGGAAAGTATATCAGCGATTGATTGTTGATACGGCTCTTTGGAATGAAAATTATGTTGATGAAATATATAGGGTTTATAATAGTGATATTTGTGATATAATAGATAATTATAATTGTAGCGCATATTATGAACCATCCTATATTATTGCCAGAGCATATCAAAAGGGTGGGTTTTAAGGGAATAAATAAGGCTTTTTATCTTACAATCTGATCCCATAAATTCGGATTTATCTAATCAATCCTCCGAAACCCTTGTATTTTCAAGGAAAATCAGCAATTTAATACTCGTTCCTTATGTATTTTCCCTTGTTTTTGCCCTTATGAGCCGAAACAAGGGAAATTTTTTGTTTAGGCTTCCCCGACCACCTTATCAAGCAGTCTTGCGGAAGTTCGTTTCGCTTCCCTTTTAGAGTGAGCGTAGATGTTCATTGTGGTACTTACGTCAGCGTGTCCAAGCAGTTCCTGCACATCCTTTGGTGCTGCACCATTGGAGAGCAGATTACTGGTGAATGTGTGTCTCGGCATATGAAAATGGAAATCTTCAAATCCTTCCAGCTTCTTTTTTGCCGACCTTGTCATAACACCAACTGTACTCGGTGACTCGTATGCTCCGTCAGATCTCAGGCAGACAAAGGATATTTCCTTGTACCCGTCGGGTACTTCCTCTGTTCTCGGAATGCACCGCAGGGCAACCTGCCTTGCGGTCTTACATAGACAAATTTGACTGAAAACCAATGGCAAGAATTATGTTTTGAAATATATCACTTTAAGGATACTTTCTTTTTTGTTCAAAAAGTGATATACTGAACAAAGCAATTCGAAAGGCGGTGAACTCACACAATGAGACTTATTCGAGGTAACTACTCGGTGCAGTTGTAAATCTGGCAACAGATTGTATCGAGCTTATTTTATGATGTTGTCAGTTGGCTGCGCCTATAGTTGATGTACAAAACAAAAATATTCAAAATAGGAGTAGTTACGATGAAAGAAAAAGAATTGATAGACATTTGGAAAAGAGAAGAAAGTGTTGCACATATCCACGGATGGGATTTTTCTCACATCGAGGGAAAATATACGGAAGAAACGGACTTGCCTTGGAATTATCAAAACATCATACTGGATTACTTAAAACCAGAAATGAAACTGCTGGATATAGATACTGGTGGTGGTGAATTCTTGTTATCTCTCCGCCATCCTTATGTAAAAACAAGTGCAACCGAAGCCTATCCCCCAAATATTCAGCTGTGCAAAGAAACCTTGCTCCCTCTCGGAATTGATTTTCGTGCAGGTGATGGAAAGGATATGTTGCCATTTGATGATTATGAATTTGATATTGTCATTAATCGTCACGGTGATTTTAATACCAAAGAAATACATCGTGTTTTGAAATGTGGAGGAATTTTTATCACTGAACAGGTTGGGGCTGAAAATGACCGTGAATTAGTGGAACTTCTCTTAGGGAAAACTGAACTTCCATTTCCAGAACAGTATCTTGATATAGTTAAAAAACGATTTTGTGATGTAGGTTTTGACATTTTGGATGGACAGGAATGCTTCAGACCAATCAAATTTTTTGATATAGGTGCACTTGTTTGGTTTGCGCATATTATAGAGTGGGAATTTCCTAATTTCTCTGTAGATAATTGCAAGAACAGATTACTGTATGCACAACAAATTTTAGAGAAAAATGGTTGTATTGAAGGAAAAATTCATCGTTTTTTATTGGTACTACGCAAGGCGAAATAAAAATTGACTATAAAAAAACAAGGGCGAAGATGTGTAGAAGCATCTTCGCCCTCGTATCATTAATCCTATGAAAAAATTATTTCGTTATTCACAATCTCTCTTGCACAAGCCTGTATGTTATTCATCAATCCTATCCATTCCATAGGCTGTTTTGCTTTTAACTGTTCTGTCACACCCTGCTTTTGAGCCATTTCTTCAATCAATCTGTGGAACATTTGCTCCGCCTGTTGGTTAATATCTGCAAGATAGCGGTTCAGTGTTCCCTCAATCAACATTGTGGTGTAAACGATGTGCCTATGCTCTTTTAGGTACTGCTTGTGGTGTTGCCCCCATAAGCCGATAGGCTGTGTTTCTTCTTCGGAAAGTATCAGACAAGGGATATAATAATCTTCCTGCAATTCATACCATAAGCCGTTGATTTCATCAAAAATGTACTTGTCCATATAATAAATCCTCCAGTATAATATATTCGCACATATGCCACAGTTCTCAGATTGCCACATTCTGTTATATCTTGTTATCAGATTTTCTTGCCCTTGTGTTTACCCTTATCAGCTTCCAAGGGAAGAATAAAACAGTGTGAAACCGTATAATAAGTTAAGGTGAGCATTTTGCGATAAACCCTTTATTTTCAAGGCTTTTGGAGGATTTTATTAAAACCCTGTGAGGGTTAATAACCACTTATAAAATTGTGGTTTTCAAATTCAAGTTTATCGACGAAATGAGCATAATTAAAAATAGAATATATGTTTGACATAAAAGCGGTGGAATGTTAATATAATATCAAAAGGTGCTGCCGATAGACGGTTAGCCCAGTAGATAATTGGTAAAAAATAACCGCTTGGTCTGGCAGGACATGGGGCGGTTATTTTTGTGTTTTGTCATTGCTCTTAGAACCAACGGTATAACCAAGATTAAAACAGGTAATGCATAAGCTGATAATGGCTATAAAAAGTTCCGTTGTAAGCATAAGAAAATCCTCCTTTTGCAGATTAATATGGATTCGGCAAGAAGGATTATGAGTATTGTGGACGGCATCAAGCGCAATTCCGAGGAAACTGCGTGAAAAATCTGATAGCGAAGAAAAATCTCATTCAACAAAAGGTGAAGTATATGAAAAGAAAAATAAAACGAATACAAGCAGTATGTATCTATATGATGTTATTATTATTGTTGCTTTTGCCACAAACAGCAATGGCAAAAAATACAGAAAAATCCAAAACCACATTTCCGGTTCAGGTAATTCATAAGACTGGTGATGATAAAGAAAACTTTGTGATCGTGATCATGGGAGATGGCTATACCGCCGGTCAGCAGGATCAGTTTTTGGAAGATGCCACCCAAAAGGCGCGAGGAATGCTGACATGGTCACCATATAGGGAATATTCTGACCGTATTAATATTTACGCTGTGCAGGCAGTTTCTAACGAGTCAGGCATTGGAGTGTATGGCGGTAAGAGTCCGGATACATATTTTCATGTCAAAGTATATGGAAAGGCAGCCGGATTTACCAATGGCGGGGATGAAAGGGCGAAAGCGTTAAGAACGGAACTGGAAGAAAATTATCTGGATGAAGGTGCAAATGTTGGAACGATTCATATACTTTGTAATGATACAGGAAGCTATGGTGCATCAGTAAATCCATTATTTTCTTTTTCTACAAATTCTGAGGATAATAGTGATGGAACAGCCATGGCTCATGAAATCGCCCATAGTATAGGTAGACTGGGAGATGAATATGAGAGATACACCAATAAACCAAATACTTCCGATACAGCGAATCCAGATACGATCAAGTGGAGTAAAATGTTAGGATTTCGTGGAATCGGAATCACTACCGCCGGAACGGATACCGCATTTGCGCCCAGCCGTGAATGTATGATGAGAAGGCTTGGACAGCCGTTTTGCGAGGTCTGCAAGATGGAACTGGCAAGAAAACTCAATAATACGGATTATGTCAGCAGACCGGCAGCTCTTTATATCAGTGATCCGGAAGTTTCCATTGCTCACAGCAAAACGGCGACACTTGACAGGGATAGTGAGAAATACAGGATTACCGAGTCTAACATTACGAAAGCCAATGATGATGATTTAGAATTTCGCACGGTAGTGCAAAATATGGTAAATAAAGAACAACATCTTAAGATGAGTTTTCGCATTATTGGTGCAGATGGCATAACTGTAAAATATAGTGAAGAACAAGAATTTACCATTCCTGCCCTTACAAATTCATATAACCCGGATGCTGCAAGAGAGTCTCTTTCCATTGTACTTCATGATGTGTATGGTCTGACAAAAGGTGACAGACTGGATGGAAAAATTGTGGACATGGATACGCAGGAAGTTTTAGCTACCGATAAAACAGCGAATCAGGCATGGAGCACGGTAAATATTCATTACCAGTTAAAGTCAGAAGATGGAACAAAACAAAATATTCCGAATACAGAAACATCCATTGTATATGTACCGCAAAACTCTACATATACCTTAAGAAATCCGGAATTAGCCGGTTATACCTGTATTGGAAACAGTCTGGATCAGGATAAGGTAAAGATCACGGAAAGCAGCATGGATATTACTTATTATTATCAGGAGAAAAATGATTCCATGGAGGATAAGGATCCTGCAGAGTGTACGGTAAACCCGGTTATAGTACCTTATGATTCGAATCCCCATACATTTGATATTACGCCAGGAAAAGGTGTGGAGCTTCGTTATAGTATGAATGCGGACGGTCCTTATACGATCGAAGAACTTCCGGCTTATACAGACGCAGGTAAATATACAATTTATTTTGAAGCATCTTCTGATTCTGCAAAATCCTGTTATGGGCAGGCATCTTTGGAAATTACAAAGGCTGTTACAGAACTAAAGCTTCTTGCAACGCCCACAGGATCAGAGGGTGCTGGCAGCGTAACACTTAAAGTTATAAAACAGGGAATCAGCGCAGATGAACCGGTGGATATTACTTGCAATGATTCCAGCATTACACTGGTTAAGAAGGAAAATGATCAGTGGACGGTATCACTTCCGAACAAGACAAAGACGTATCTATTTACTGCCAGATATAACGGTAATGCAAACTATGCGGGGAGTAAAGCTGCCTGTCAGGTTACTGTGAAAGAAAAGAAGTCACAAACTGGGGGAGGGACATTGATTCCCCCGGAAAAACCGACACCAGAAGAACCAACCCCGGAGAAACCGGCACCAGAAGAACCGACCCCGGAGAAACCGGCACCGGAGAAACCAACACCAGAAAAACCGGCACCAGAGAAGCCGAATCCGGGAGAAACAGAAGTGGTTCCAAATGTAACACCTGTGCCAGAACTTGAAAGCAAGACAGATAAAACAATAAAGAATAAGACCGTCACAATAAAATGTAAATCCAGGAAAGGGAAAAAACAGGTTTTAAAACTTGATAAATCAACGATTAATTACCTTATCAAAAAAGAGGCAAAAGCACTGCAATTGGAATTTGGAAATGTTGCAGTTATCATGGACCGCAATGCCTTAAAAGAAATAAAAAAACAGATGAATTCAGATGTGTATTTTCATGTTAAGAAATTAGATAAACGCATTCTTTCTTCAAAGGCAGGTAAAATTGTCAAAAAACGTCCAATGTATGAAATTTCGGTTACAGGTGCAAAGAAAAAAACGTTGGGAAAATTGAAAAAGGGAAAGGTTACCGTAAAGATCCATTATAAGATTTCTAAGAAAGAAAAAAAGAAAGATCTTTTTGCGTACACCATCAACAAAAAAGGAAATGTCAAAAAGATTTCAAAATCTTATTATGATTCTAAGAAACAGACAGTGAACTTTACAACAAAGAGCTTTTCTAAATTTGCAGTGGGCGGTCGTTTGTGAGAGTGATAAAAAGTTCCTGGATCAAAAAATACAGGAAAATGCCTAAATTGCGGGAATTGCAACCATCAATTGACAGATTGACAGGCACATTTGGTAGCCTGCAACCGGTCAAAATGGGTATGATGGAGGCGTAACAAAGATCACATCATTGAAAAAGAAAAGAGGATGAGTTATGATTTTAGCTGAAAAAATTATGGAAGAGCGAAAAAAGAACGGATGGTCGCAGGAAGAACTAGCAGAGAAACTTTCCGTCTCCAGACAGGCGGTGTCAAAATGGGAGAGTGCCCAGTCAATACCGGATCTGCAGAGGGTGATCCAGCTGTCAGAGATTTTTGGGGTGAGTACAGACTACCTTTTAAAAGATGAATGTGAGACACCGCAGCCCATTGAGGGAGTGGAACCTTCCGACAAAGATTTTCCATTAAAAAAGGTTTCGGTGGAAGATGCAAATGATTTTATGGAAGTCCGGAAGAAAAATGCACCGAAGATCGCAGCTGCAGTTGCAGCCTGTATCGTCAGTCCGTCAGTTCTGATATTTTTGGCAGGATTATCGGAGGCGCAGATTGGAAATATTTCCGAGGGTGTGGCTGCATCGGTTGGACTGGTATGCCTGCTTGGATTTGTGGCTGCAGCGGTATTTACATTTATTTTCTGCGGTATGCAGACAAAAAGATTCGAGTTTCTGGAAAACGAATGTTTTGAAACCGCCTATGGGGTAGAAGGGCTTGCAAAGGAAAAATTAAAAAATTATGAGGGAACCTTTACCGGAGGAATCGCCGTTGGCGTGGTGCTCTGCATCGTTGCGGCAATCCCGCTTTTGGTGGCAGCCTGTATGGATGCGCCGGATGTTGTATGTACCAGCTTTGTATCGCTGCTTTTAATTCTGGTAGCATGTGGCGTGTATATGATAATCCGTGTCGGTATGATCAAAGGAAGTTATGATATTCTTTTGCAGGAGGGAGATTATACTATTTCAGAAAAGAAACTGAAAAAGAAGTTAGATGCATTTAGCGGAGCTTACTGGTGTATTGCCACTGCAATTTATCTGGGATGGAGTTTCTGGACAATGCGTTGGGATTTTACATGGATCATCTGGCCGGTGGCAGGGGTACTTTTCGCTGCAGCATCAGGTATTTTCCGTGCAGTCATGCAAAATGAAAAGAAAAAAATAGAATGAAAACAGGCTAGTGTGAAAAATAAGATTTTTCACACGCAGGAATGGAGTAAAATGAAATATCAGTCAGTTGCAATACTTGGAGCAGGAGCAGTAGGTTCCTACATCATCTGGGGACTTACCCAAAAGAAAGATATTGATCTGTGTGTGGTTGCGTCAGGAGAACGCAGAGCACGTTATGAAAAAGAAGGATTTTTTATCAATGATAAAAGATACGATCCAGTCATAAAAACACCTGAGGAGGCACACGGCGTAGATCTTTTGATCGTAGCAATGAAATACAATGCACTCCGCCCGGCATTAAAGGATATCCGGACGGTGGTGGGAGAGAAAACAACCGTTATCAGCTTGATGAACGGCGTGGACAGTGAGGAGATCATCTCAGAGGTGATCTCTTCTGATAAAATCGTACATTCACTGATCAAAGTGGCATCGGAGAGAGATGGCAACCATGTAAAATTTGAGCCGGAGACAACGATCGGCATTATCTACGGGGAAGCAGATCTTAGCAGAGGGACAGAGAGAGTTGAAGCATTAAATGATCTTTTTGTGGATACAGGGCTTCATTACAGGGCAACTGATGTGATCCTTACGGAAATCTGGAGCAAATTCCGGCTCAATGTGCCAAATAATCAGGCGCAGGCTATGGTTGGCTGTGGCGTCGGAGCCTATAAAGACAGCGAACATATGGCATTTTTGCGGGACAGACTCAGGGAGGAAGTGGATCTGATCGCAAAGGCAAAAGAAATTAATTTTGACAAATCGGATACATCCTCAACCTTTGGCAGCAAAGTCATGGACCGCGCTAGATATTCCACGCTTCAGGATCTTGATGCAAAGCGTCACACAGAGGTAGATATGTTTGCCGGTGCAGTCGTTCGTATGGGGAGAGAGTTAGGCATTCCTACACCGTATAATGAGTTTACTTATCATATGATCAAAGCCTTAGAAGAAAAGAACGACGGGAAATTTGATTACAAATAAGAAAACAGAATGGGAATAAAGTCAAATTGCGGTGCAGTGCTGCATTTCTTACAGCTTTCATTTTGATGTCATCTGCCTGTGTAAATGGATTAATCTACAAGAAAGTGGTATTTGACAAAGCCGGTTTTACAGACACGCCGAAATCGATCGATGAGTTTCTGGGCATTAAAGGCAGATTTTACTGTTTCCGGTTATTACAGTGTATATTATTATATGCAGGAACAGGGATTTGAACATTTTCGTAGTATCTGCTTTTTTGCGATTAGGGAGAAAAATCAAGAATTAGGACTTCCTATTTAGAAAAAGATGTAGTATAATAGCCACATCGAAAAATTCAATTGTCACATCAGACATCATTTCCGCAGACGATTCCAACAGGTGAAAAAAGTAAGGAGTTTATGAATGAGAGAAAAATATGAGAGTTTATCATTAGTCGTTTTGCGTGATCTGGCAAAGGCACGGGGACTGAAGAATATTTCTTCCATGAAGAAGAGCGATTTGGTCAATCGTATGCTTGAAGAAGATGCACGCAAACAAAAAGAGACGGAGAGTATGCAGACGCAGGAAGAGCGCGGGGAGCGTGTGAAAGCAAAAGAGGGCACAGAGCGTTCGAAAGATCATGCACAGCCGAAAGAATATTCCAGAAAAAGGACGGAATATGTACCAAGGGAACGCGGAACAGATGCAGATCGTCAGACAAAAGAAAAGGCAGAAGAGCCGGTAGAAACACAGGAAAATCAGACGGCATCTGCAGCGGCAGATGATACCATGATGAGTCTTGACAGTGGAATTACGGCAAATGGTATTTTAGAGGTTATGCCGGATGGATACGGATTTATCCGCTGTGAGAATTATCTTCCGGGTGAGCATGATGTGTATGTTTCACCATCACAGATCCGAAAGTTTAATTTAAAAACGGGAGATATTGTCTGTGGTAATACAAGAATCAAGACACAGCAGGAAAAGTTTTCGGCACTTTTATATGTGACTACAATTAACGGCTATCACCCGAGTGTAGCCCAGAAGAGAAAAAGTTTTGAAGATCTGACACCGATTTTTCCGAATGAGAGGATACGTTTAGAACGCCCGGGATGCAGTGTTGCGATGCGTATTGTAGATCTTGTTTCCCCAATCGGTAAGGGACAGCGTGGTATGATCGTTTCCCAGCCTAAGGCAGGAAAAACAACACTTTTAAAAGAAATCGCCAAATCAGTAACATCAGGAAATCCGAATATGCACCTGATCATCCTTCTGATCGATGAGAGACCGGAGGAGGTTACAGATATCAAGGAAGCCATTGCGGGCGATAATGTTGAGGTAATTTACTCTACTTTTGATGAACTCCCGGAACATCACAAACGTGTATCGGAGATGGTGCTTGGCCGTGCAAAACGTCTGGTAGAGCACGGCAAAGATGTCATGATCCTTCTTGACAGTATCACAAGACTTGCAAGGGCATATAACCTTACGGTTCCACCAAGTGGACGTACCTTATCCGGAGGTCTTGATCCGGCGGCACTCCATATGCCAAAAAGATTCTTTGGTGCAGCGAGAAATATGCGTGAGGGAGGAAGCCTTACAATCCTTGCGACAGCGCTGGTTGATACCGGAAGCAAGATGGATGATGTTGTATTTGAGGAATTTAAGGGAACCGGTAACATGGAACTCGTGCTCGACAGAAAACTTTCGGAAAAGCGTGTATTTCCGGCAATCGATATCGTGAAATCGGGAACCAGAAGAGAAGATCTGCTGCTTGATTCCGAAGAACAGGAAGCAGTTGACATCATGCGAAAAGCAATCAATGGAATGCGCAAAGATGATGCCGTGGAGAATATTTTGAATATGTTTGCACGCACCAAAAATAATCGCGAATATATTAATATGGTAAAAAAGAACAGAATTATTTAAAAATATATTGATTTTTTTGAAATCGTATGTTACACTGATTAAGCTGTTTATCGGGACTTTCCTTTGGAGTAAGTACCATATGCGGATCGGGCATACGGGTATAAAAGGATTGAACAGGCGAAACTAAATAACGATAAGAACATAAAGAGGTGAAAATCATGAGAGAAGGAATCCATCCAGATTATTATCAGGCAACAGTTACATGTAACTGCGGTAACACATTCGTAACAGGTTCTACAAAAGAGGATATCCACGTAGAAATTTGTTCCAAATGCCATCCGTTCTACACAGGACAGCAGAAATCTGCAAGAACTGACGGACGTATCGATAAGTTCAACAAGAAGTACGGCATTAACAAATAGTACGCAAGTGAACATGGTTAAAGATAAGGTTGAGGTTTATTTAATCTCAACCTTTTTTTAGAGCGTCGGATGATTTTATTCGTTAATTTCGTGAAAACCGACAGGAATGGAAAACAGTGTGAAAATCTTCTTTTTCACACATAAGAATGGAGATTAACATGAGATATTCCGGGATTGGCGGACAGGCAGTCATGGAAGGTGTGATGATGAAAAATCAGGAAAAATACGCCGTAGCTGTCAGAAAGCCAGATGGGGAAATTGCACTTGAGGTTTCCGAATATAAAGGTATTATAAAAAATAAGAAAATCAGAAACATGCCGGTCTTACGCGGTGTGTTCAGTTTTATAGAGTCGTTGTACCTGGGTGTTGCAACGTTGACGTTTTCCGCTTCTTTTTTTGAGGAAGAAGAAACGGACCAGAAAGAAAAGACAAAGAAACAGCGTGAGAAAAAAGTATTGACAGAAGAGCAGCAGAAAAGACAGGACAGCCTGATGATGGGTGGTACGGTTGCATTTTCCATTGTTCTTGCTGTCGCGATATTTATGATTCTTCCATATTATATATCTGTATTTTTTCAGAAGTTTACAGATTCCTATATGCTGATCGCTGTTTTAGAGGGGCTGATCCGTCTGGCGATTTTTATCGGGTACGTGGCAGCGATTTCGCTGATGCCTGATATTAAACGGGTTTACATGTATCATGGTGCGGAGCATAAGTGCATTAACTGTATTGAGCACGGAATGGATCTTACTGTAGAGAATGTGAGAAAAAGTTCCAGATTACATAAGCGCTGTGGAACCAGTTTCCTGTTGATCGTTATGATCATCAGTATTTTCTTTTTCATGTTTATCCATGTGGATTCGAGAGTGTTAAGACTGGTACTTCGTCTTGTGCTGATCCCTGTGATCGCGGGGGTATCTTATGAATTTATAAGACTGGCAGGACGCAGTGATAATGCAGTTGTCAATCTGCTCAGCAAACCGGGACTTTTGTTGCAGCACATTACAACGAAAGAACCGGAGGATGACATGATCGAGGTGGGTATGGCATCTGTTGAGGCTGTGTTTGACTGGAAGGCTTATGTGAAAGAAATAAAGCAAGAGGACAGTAAGGAACATGACATATCGGGAAGCAATTAATCTCGGTGAGAAAGTTTTAAATATGGCAGATGTGGCAGATGCTAAAATCGATGCATGGCTGCTGTTAGAGATGGTCTGCAAGATTGACCGCAGTTTTTATTATCTGCATATGGAGGACGAGGTAGCTGAGGAACAGTTAAGTGAATATGAGATCGCACTGAGAAAACGCGCAGAACATGTGCCGTTACAGTATATTGTCGGTGAGGCTGAATTTATGGGATTGAAATTTAAAGTCAATTCCAATGTGCTTATTCCAAGGCAGGATACGGAAACTTTAGTGGAAGAAGCATTAAAAGTTGTAAAACCGGGAATGAATGTGCTTGACATGTGTACCGGTTCCGGCTGTATTATTGTCAGTATTGTGCATAATATACCGGAGGTGGAGGGAACAGCGACGGATATTTCCAAACAGGCGCTTCTTGTGGCGAAAGAAAATGCAAAGCTGAATCAGGTTTCGGTTACATTTGAACGCAGTGATCTGTTTGATAATGTGACAGGAACTTATGATGTGATCGTATCAAATCCACCTTATATAAGAACAGAAGAAGTACTTAAACTTATGCCGGAAGTACGGGATTTTGAACCGATGGAGGCATTGGATGGCAAAGAAGATGGTTTATATTTTTACCGGAAGATCATGGAGAAATGTCCATCGTATTTAAAACCGGAAGGGCACATTCTGTTCGAGATCGGTTATGACCAAGGCGAGGCGGTATCCGGGCTTTTAAGAGAGGCGGGATTTAAGAATGTGGCGGTCATCAAAGATTTAGCACAAAATGACCGTGTTGTGACAGGAATGCTTTAGCGTGGAATGTGGTGTGTTTGTTAGAAAGATGGTATGTGAAAACAGGGAATGTGTAAAGGTATTCTTTGATACACAGGAATGGAGGATTTATGTTTGATAAATTAGAGGATTTACTGATCCGTTTTGAAGAATTAATGAGTGAGTTAAGTGAGCCGGATGTTGCAAATGATCCGGTGCGTTTCCGTAAACTGATGAAAGAGCAGAGTGACCTGACTCCGATCGTAAACGCATACAAAGAGTACAAACAGTGCAAACAGAATATTGAGGATTCCCTTGCTTTACTTGAGGAAGAGTCTGATGAGGAGATGCGCGAGCTTGCGAAAGAAGAGTTAAACGATTCTAAGGCAAGAGTGGAAGAGTTGGAAAAAGAGTTAAAGATCTTATTACTCCCGAAAGACCCGAACGATGACAAGAACGTTATCGTTGAGATCCGCGCAGGCGCCGGCGGTGACGAGGCTGCTTTATTTGCGGCTGAAATTTATCGTATGTATCTGCATTATGCGGAGAGCAGAAACTGGAAGACGGAGATCATGGAGGCAGATGAAACCGGCATCGGCGGTATGAAGAGCGTTACTTTTATGCTGAGCGGTCAGGGTGCTTATTCTGTTATGAAGTATGAGTCCGGTGTACATCGTGTACAGCGTGTGCCGGAGACAGAGTCCGGCGGACGTATCCATACATCAACGATCACGGTTGCTGTGATGCCGGAGGCTGAGGAAGTGGATGTACAGATCGATGATAAAGATATCCGTATCGATGTCTGCCGTGCATCCGGTGCCGGCGGTCAGTGTGTCAATACGACAGACTCTGCCGTGCGCTTAACACATATCCCGACCGGAATCGTGATCTACAGCCAGACGGAAAAATCACAGATCCAGAACAAGGCGAAAGCTTTCGCCCTGCTGCGTACCAAATTATACGACTTAGAGCAGCAGAAAGCCCACGATGCGGAAGCAGAGCTTCGTAAGAGCCAGGTCGGAACAGGAGACCGTTCTGAGAAGATCCGTACCTACAACTTCCCACAGGGACGTGTGACAGATCACAGGATCAACCTCACACTTTACAAACTTGATAAGATCATGAACGGAGATATCCAGGAGATTATTGACGCATGTATCGCAGCAGACCAGGCGGCGAAACTTGCGAAGATGAATGAAAATGCGTAAAAAACAAAAGTCATCGGAGAATATCCTATGAATTTAAGGAACCAGAGATTACCTCTGGTTCCTTTCCGTATATTCTGTTTTTATTCTGAGATTAGCCAGTCGATCAGGTTGATTGATTTTATGCCATCATAGGAAGAATCTATGCCTGTATTTAAGGAAAGAACGATTTTTTCATAGTTATCGCTGATTTTTTTGAGTGGTGCTAATTCCCGGCTACGAACATCTTCACTTGTCATTGATTCTGTGACCTGAACATAAAGTTTGTTGTCTGCCTTTGTTGCAATAAAATCCACTTCGAAATTACCAACTTTACCTATAGTAACATCATAGCCTCGACGAATCAGTTCAAAGTAAACAATGTTTTCTATTGCATGACCGCTGTCACGATCTCTGAATCCAAGCAGATAGTTTCGAAGTCCGATATCGACAATATAGTATTTGCCAAGAGTGCGTAAATATTCCTTTCCTTTGATATCAAATCTTTTGATGTCGTAGAAAAAATATGACTCTAGAAGTGCATTCACATAAGCCTGAACAGTGTGAACACTTGGGGTTCCTTTTCGCTTCCCGTTTTCAAGAAGTCCTTCATTTACCAAGGTGTTGCCGATAGAAGAAACAGAGATGTTGCTTCCAATGTTATCAGCAAGGAACATGATAATCTTTTTTAAAAGGACCGGGTCAGTGATTTTTTTCTGACCTCTGCGACTTTCACGTTCGAGAATGTCTCTTATAATAACGGTAGAAATGCAAAAACTTTAAAAAAATGACATTTTTTGCATTATAAAATAGCTGGAAACATATAGGATGGAATAACAAATACAGAGCTGCAGTATATGTGATGATAGTAGTTATAGCTGTGGAAGCAATTATTTGCTCCACACATCCTCCGGCCAGGCAGCGAAGATGAATGAAAATTAAGGATAAATAATTTCTTACCAAAATCCCCAATTCATGCTATATTTTACTTGCACCCAAGCGGTGTATCATGTATGATATAATGAGTGTAAGTGAGTCAACATATTTGAATGATTGACGAGCGGCGAATGTTGATCATGTGCTGATTTTGCACATGATATAGCATGAGTTGTTATATGAGGAGGACAGACATCATGGAGAACGAGAATGTCTCAAAGAATTTTATCGAACAGTTTATTGATCAGGATATAGAGGAAGGACATTGCAAAACCGTCCATACAAGATTTCCACCGGAGCCGAACGGATATCTTCATATCGGACATGCCAAGTCCATACTTTTAAATTCAGGTCTTGCGCAGAAATATAATGGAAAATTCAATTTACGATTTGATGATACGAACCCGACAAAAGAGAAGACAGAGTTTGTTGAGGCAATCAAAGAGGATATCAAATGGCTTGGTGCTGACTGGGAGGACAGACTGTTCTTCGCATCCGATTATTTTGACCAGATGTATGAAGCAGCAGTAAAGCTGATCAAAAAAGGAAAAGCATATGTTTCTGATCTGAGTGCAGATGAGATCCGTGAGTACCGTGGTACTCTGACAGAGCCTGGAAAAGAAGATCCGGCGAGCTCAAGAAGCGTGGAAGAGAATCTTGCTTTATTTGAAGATATGAAAAACGGTAAATTTGCTGACGGAGAGAAAGTGCTCCGTGCAAGGATCGATATGACATCTTCAAATATCAATATGAGAGATCCGGTTATTTACCGTGTGGCACATATGACACATCACAGAACCGGAGATAAATGGTGCATCTATCCAATGTATGATTTTGCACATCCATTAGAGGATGCGATCGAGGGAATTACCCATTCTATCTGTACACTGGAATTTGAGGATCACAGACCTCTTTACAACTGGGTAATTGATGAAGTCGGCAAGGACATGATCCCTGACAAGGATGAGATGCCTCCAAGACAGATCGAGTTTGCAAAATTATATCTGACAAATGTTGTAACCGGAAAAAGATATATCAAACGTCTTGTAGAGGAAGGTATCGTAGACGGCTGGGATGATCCGCGTCTTGTATCGATCGCAGCACTCCGCAGAAGAGGATTTACACCGGAATCTTTAAAAATGTTCGTAGAACTCTGTGGTATTTCCAAGGCAAACAGTTCCGTGGATTATGCAATGTTAGAATACTGCATCCGTGAGGATCTAAAGATGAAACGTCCGCGTATGATGGCAATCTTAGATCCGGTCAAAGTGGTGATCGATAACTACCCGGAGGGAGAGACAGAGTATCTTGAGGTAGTTAATAACCTTGAGAACGAGGAACTTGGTGTGCGTAAAGTTCCATTTTCACGCGAACTTTATATTGACCGTGAAGATTTTATGGAGGAGCCGCCAAAGAAATATTTCCGTATGTTCCCAGGCAACGAAGTGCGCCTGATGAATGCATATTTCGTGACATGCAACAGTTTTGTGAAAGATGAAAATGGAGTGGTAACTGAGATACACTGTACTTACGATCCGGCTTCAAAAGGTGGAAACAGCCCGGACGGACGTAAAGTAAAAGGAACGATCCAGTGGGTATCGGCAGCACAGGCAGTTCCGGCTGAAATCCGTCTCTATGAAAATATTGTGGATGAGGAAAAAGGCGTGTATAATGAAGACGGAAGTCTGAATCTGAATCCGAATTCCCTTACGATTTTGAAAAACTGTGTTGTTGAGGAAAACTTAAAAGATGCAAAAGCATATGACAGTTTCCAGTTTGTAAGACAGGGATTTTTCTGTGTGGATGCAAAGGATTCAACCGCAGATCATCTGGTATTTAACAGAATTGTGTCATTAAAGAGCTCATTTAAATTACCTAATGCATAAGCATTAGCTGCACCGGGATGGTGTATTTGCACCCGGAAACGGGCGTATCAGGAAAGGATATGAAATACATATGAATTTATTTGCAGGATTGGAAAAATTTGGTATCAAAGCGGATAACACAACGGATTTGTTTGAAGAAGAGAAAAAGCCGGCAGCATCTGCTAATGGAGGAAAAACAGAAGCTGCTCCGACAGAAGACAGTTTTCTGTTAGACAAAGCGATCCGCTGTACTGTATGTGATAAGGTATTTAAGACCAAAATGATCAAAAACGGACGAATCAAACGATTAGAGCCGGATCTGGATCTGCGTCCACGTTTTGAATATATTGATACATTAAAATATGATGTGGCATCCTGCCCGTATTGCGGATATACAGCGATGAACCGCTATTTTGAGCATGTAACATCAGGACAGATCAAACTGGTCAAAGAACAGGTTTGTGCGAACTTCAAACCAAGTGGTTCTGATGAACCAATGGTTTTAGACTATGACCAGGCGATTGAGCGTTATAAACTGGCACTGTTTAACACGATCGTGAAAAAAGGAAAGACGAGTGAGAAAGCATATACCTGTCTGAAACTTTCCTGGCTGTATCGTGGAAAAGGGGAAGAGTTAAAAGGAACTGATCCTGAAACATTAGGGAAGAAAAAAGAGGTAAAAGAGCAGGAAGAAGCATTTTACCAGCAGGCATATGAAGGATTTATGAAAGCAATGTCTACAGAGATGTTCCCGATGTGTGGAATGGATCAGTGTACCGTAGATTATCTTCTTGCAGCAATGGCATATCATTTTAAAAAATATGATGTGGCATCTAAGTGTATTTCAAGGATTCAGGCTGCGCCTTCCGCATCAAAGAAGATGAAAGACCGCGCATATGATTTAAAAGAAAAGATCGTTGCAGAAATCAAAAAAAGCAAATAGGCAAAATTATAATGATTGAAATAATGATTGATCTACAGGGGGGAGCGAAAGCTCCCCTCTATGAGAAAATATATGAGTATATCAAACGGGATGTCATTGCGGGAAAGATTCCCGTCGGGGAAAAACTTCCATCAACAAGACTTTTGTCAAAACATTTGTCTGTAAGCAGAAGTACCGTGGAAATGGCATATGAACAGCTCCTGGCAGAGGGATACATCAAAGCAGAACCTTGCAGGGGTTTTTTTGTATGCGATATTACGGAATTATATGAATTTGGTCATGCAGAAAATGGATCAAAAGATATAGCTCCATTTGGGAAAAAGGGACAGAAAGAGAAAATGGGGGAAGATATCATTGACTTCTCACCATATGCGATCGATACCGAACATTTTCCATATAATGTGTGGAGAAAATTAAATAAAAATGTGCTGTTAGATGACCGGGAGGAATTGCTTTTATCCGGAGATGGACAGGGAGATTATGGACTCAGAAAGGCGATTGCTGCTTATCTTCATCAGGCGAGAGGGGTTAACTGTGAGCCGGATCAGTTGATTATCGGAGCCGGAAATGAATATCTTGAGATCTTACTGACACAGATTTTGGGTAGAAATAAGCGTGTCCTGATGGAGAATCCGACTTATCTGCAGGCATATCATACATTTTTAAATATGGGATACCAGATGTCACTGGTTACCGTGGAAGAAGATGGAATAGATCTCTGGAAAGTCAGAAAATATGATCCGGATATTGTCTACATTATGCCTTCCCATCAGTTTCCGCTTGGAACGGTCATGCCGTTAAAGCAGAGACTGGAGCTGCTGAAATGGGCTTCTGAAAAAGAAAACAGGTATCTGATCGAAGATGATCACGACAGTGAATACAGGTATCGTGGAAAGCCGATCCCGTCCCTGCAGAGTGTGGATCATTTTGATAAGGTTATTTATATTGGAACTTTTTCTAAGAGCATTGCACCGTCACTTCGAATCAGTTATATGGTGCTTCCGCCGGAATTGTTAAATCGTTATCATGAAAAATGTGGATTTTACTCTGCGACTGTTCCTAAAATCCAGCAGGAGGTATTGCGTGCGTTTATTGAAGAGGGACATTTTGAACGTCATCTGAATAAGATGAGAGGAATTTACCGTGCAAAACATGATTTCCTCCTTGCGGAACTAAAAAAGAGAAACTGGGTGGAAAAAGTTTACGGAGATCATGCAGGACTGCATGTTCTGGTGCAGATACGTACAGAAAAAAAAGAAGCGGAGATATGTGACCTTGCAGGAAAGCAGGGAATACGTATCTATGGAATCAGTGAATACGTTGTTCCGGAAATGGCTTCGAATGGATATGAGAATACAAAATACAGCAAGTATTCCATAGAAAGTGAAAAAATCGGATCTGCAGGAACTGCACCGGACAAACCGATTCTTTTACTTGGTTATGGAAGACTGTGTGAAGATGAGATCCGGAAAGGACTTTTGATATTAGATACAATTATATGATGTATTCAATACTGTTTTCGGGCGTTTTCCTGGTATTTGTGTTGAACAGGATCACAGCCTCACGTTCCTCATATGGTCCCATTTCATAAAAGCCGACACCGGTACTTGAAAGCCTGTCGATTGAAATCATGCGGTTGGCACGCTTTGGCTGATCGGTGATAAAGGTGATGCCATCTTCAAAGAATTCTTTGTCGAGTTCAGGGTCATCTATCTCTTCATAATATGGATCAAACACATAAATATCATTGTCCGAAACACCAGTCAGCAGAATATAATGAGGTACTTCTAAGTAGACACGGAGCAAAACAGCACCACCCTGCTGCAGGGCACCGATAATACAGCTGTTTTGGGATAATACGACATCTTTTTTAGATAGAAAATTGCAGGAAATAGGAAAATTTTTCACCTGTCCAAACTGGGTGAGCCAGTTGCTTAAAAACATCATGGCAGATGCGGAAGTACCGCGTTTTCCTACCTCACCGGCTTCATTATAAGAATCGAGACAATAGAGCATAATATATTTGACAATATCAGGATAAATTTCTTCACGGTCAAACAGATATCGGATTGCATTTGTCAAGGTGGTCGGACCACAGTCATATTCAGTGGATTGATAGATTAACAGATTTTTCATGTGTATTGCCTCTTTTCTTTATTCTAAGGAATACTATAATCAGCCGTAATTTTTTTGTCAATCTGAAAGATGCTACGTTGTGAATCACCTTTTGACACCTGGATATTCTGAAAAAATGATTGACAATTTAAAAAAGAAAAAATATAATTTACCTAATTCCTAGTGGATTACTAGTAATAATGTGCAGAAAGTACTGGTTTATGTGCGAGAAGCGGGCATAATACAGTTTTTTGTCAGAAAGTGAGGAAATTATGAGAAAAGAAAGAAGATGGAAAAAAGTCCTGTCGGCGCTTATGCTTACGGCTGCGATGGGGATTACTGCTGTTGGATGCGGGACTTCTGGCGGCAATACAGGCAGTCAGCCGCAGGGGGAAAATGCTGCAGCAACAGAGGTGGCAGAAGTTTCAGATGATATTGTAAACATTGGTGTTACGGATACACTTGGAACATTAAATCCGCTTTTGATGGATGGCGGTGAGATCAATAAATATGCGACCAGCCTGATGTTTCTTCCACTGGTGGAATTAAATTCCAAACTGGAATTTGAAGGTGAGATCGCTGATTCTGTCACAACGGAAGATAATAAAAATTTTATCGTGCATATCGATGAGAAAGCAACCTGGTCAGATGGCGAGAAGATCACTGCAGATGATGTGGTATATACAGCACTTCGTCTGACTTCCCCGGTTATTGGAAATACCTCCATGATGTATTATGTGTTTGAAGGTGTCGGAGATGACGGTTTTACGGAAGAGGGAGCGGAGAGTATCGACGGTATCAAAGCGATTGATGATGCAACAGTACAGTTTACTACAAAAGATGAGATGTCATTAACCACATTTGAAAATTCCTATGCACGTTATCTGATGACACTTCCAAAACATGTGATCGAGCAGTACAGTGAGGAAGAATTAAAGACGGCTGACTGGTTTAATCATCCGGATGTGGTCAGCGGACCATATATGGTGACGGATTTTGATGTCGATCATTATATTTCTTATAAAGCGAATGAAAATTACTGGAAAGGTGCACCAAAGATCGCGAAACTCAATATCAAGATCGTAAGCGGCAGTCAGCTTTATGCCGGATTACAGTCCGGGGAGATCGACATTACACAGCCGACAATGAGTGTTATCCCACAGGAAGATTATGACAGCATTGAAGGACTTTCCAATGTGAATGTTGTATACGGAGAACCGGTAACAAACCAGTCCGTGTTTATCCAGACAAAGAATGTTCCTGATGTGCGTGTGCGTCAGGCAATGTTATATGCAATTGACCGTAAGATGGTTTTAGAGCAGCTTTTAAAAGGAAAAGGTGAAGTTGTAGACGGATTTCTTTCTTCTGCAAGTCCTTTTTATGACGATGGCATCGTTCCGGTAGAACAGGATGTGGAGAAAGCGAAAGAACTTTTAGCAGAGGCCGGATGGGACGGATCACAGACTTTACGTTTTTATGTGAATTCCGGAGACAGCGCATTCGTAAATGCAGCAAATGTGTTTGTGGCACAGTGGGCTGCAGTTGGTATTAAGGTGGAAGTGCAGACAGTGGATTTTGCAACCCTGATGTCTGTAGCAGGTACAAATGATTATGATATTTTGGCGGTACAGTATACTTATGCGCCGGTTGATCCATACCCGGATGTAGCATGGCTTTTAGGTGGCGAGGAGAGCTGGACCGGATACGGAGATGACAGTGTAAATGAAGCACTTGCAAAGACACAGACGACAAGTGATATTGATGAGATCAAAGGTCTTTATTCAGTAGTGGATCAGAAAGTGCAGGAAGATGTGCCGATGTTCTCTGCTTATATTGTCAGTGCGCAGGCGGCTGTTAACAAACGTCTGGTAAATGCCACACCAAGTGTGTATGGTTTCTTTAATAATGTAGAACAGTGGGAAATTACGAAATAAGGAACGGGAAAATCAATGTCAAAATTATTACAGGTAAATGATCTGACGACAGCGTTTACCGGAGATTTTGGAAAAAAGATCAGTGTGGATCATGTCAGTTTTGAAGTTGCAGAAGGAGAAACGGTTTGTATCGTTGGTGAGTCCGGCTGTGGCAAGAGTGTGACATCACTGTCTATAATGGGATTATTAGGAAAGGGCGGAGCTGTTATTGACGGCTCTGTCCTCTTTACAAACAAAAATCTGCTGGATATGGATGAAAAGCAGTTAGATATGATCCGCGGAAATCAGATGACGATGGTTTTTCAGGACCCTTTAACGTCGTTAAATCCGGTGTTTACGATTGGAAGTCAGATTACGGAGAGTATACGCATCCATCTGCATCTTTCAAAAAAAGAAGCAAAAGAGAGGGCTGTTACGATTTTAGAGAAAGTCGGGATGCCGGATGCGCGTGCAGCAATGAAAAAATATCCGCATATGTTATCCGGAGGGATGCGTCAGCGTGTGATGATCGCGATGGCACTTTGCTGCAATCCAAAGCTTCTCATTGCGGATGAACCGACAACGGCGCTGGATGTGACGATTCAGGCTCAGATCATGGAGCTGATGAAAGAACTGCAAAAAGAGATTGGGATGTCAGTGATCCTGATCACACATGATATTGGACTTGTGGCGCAGATGGCGGATCGTGTGCTTGTTATGTATGCGGGACAGATTATAGAGATGGCATCAGTGAAAGATCTTTTTTATCATCCGGCACATCCGTATACGAAAGCACTGCTTGATACGGTTCCGGGTATTTATGATGAGAGTGGAAGGACACTTGCATCAATTCCAGGCATTGTACCGGAAAATTATGACCAGATCACAGGGTGCCGGTTTGCAGACCGCTGTGCATTTGCCGGAGAAGGCTGCGTGGAAAAGCAGGAGATGAAGGAGATAGAAAAGGATCATTTTGTACGCTGCCATAAGGCTTGCAGGAGTTAAATGGAATGGATAAAGAACTGATCAGAGTAGAAAAATTAAAAAAATATTATGACATCAAAGGTGGTATCATTACCCATACTGTCAGTCAGGTACAGGCAGTTGACGGTGTTGATTTTTCAATAAAAAAGGGCGAGACACTTGGTCTGGTTGGAGAGTCCGGATGTGGAAAATCCACGATCGGACAGCTTTTAGTCGGGCTGATTTCACCGACGGACGGAGCGATTTACTATCATGGAGAAAAAATCGCTGCAAAATCACTTACCCACAATGAAAAAAAAGCACGAAAACAGGCAGGAACCGGTCTTCAGATGATCTTTCAGGATTCCTATTCCTCTTTAAATCCCCGGAAACGTATCTATGATATTTTGGCACAGCCAATGTTATATCATGGAATTTCGGATAAGAGAACAATTGACACTGATATAAAACAGCTTTTAGATATGGTCGGACTGCCCCAGAGCACACTTTTAAAATATCCGCATGAATTTTCGGGTGGACAGAGACAGCGTATTGGAATAGCAAAAGCGTTGTCATTAAAACCAGAGTTCATCGTGTGTGATGAACCGGTCAGTGCACTTGATGTGTCGATACAGGCACAGATATTAAATCTGATCCGTGAGTTACAAAATGAACTGGGACTGACAAGTCTGTTTGTGGGGCATGGTCTTGGAGCTGTCCGTTACGTGAGTGACAGGATCGCGGTTATGTACCTTGGGAAGATCGTTGAGATCGCAGATGCCAGTGAAGTGTTCTTACATCCTGCACATCCGTATACAAAAGCGCTGACACATGCAGCACCGGTTGCAGATCCGGGACGCCGGGAAGAAAAGCCTGCAGTTTTAAAAGGCGAGGTTGCTTCCGCGGTGCATCCTCCAAAAGGATGCCGGTTTCATCCGAGGTGTCCGTATGCGAGAGACGACTGCCGGCTGAGTGAGCCGGTGCTTTTACCGATTGCCGGAAAACCGGATCATCTGGTGGCATGTCCTTATTATGAGGGGACAGAAAATGCATAAAATGCGGTGATGCACAAAAGCAGTGATGCAAAAGTGCAGGAAATGAGGAATCATATGACAAAATATATTATCAAACGTATCCTGATCGCGATTCCGGTATTGCTCGGTATTACTGTGATCGATTATGCGATCATGTGTATGGCGGGGAGTCCGCTTGAAATGCTGCAGGGACCGCGTGTTTCGGAAGCAGCAGTACAGGCAAAAGCAATAGCACTTGGACTCGACAAACCATTTTATGTGCAGTATTTTGTGTGGCTGGGACAGCTTCTGCATGGGAATATGGGATATTCCATTAAAAATTACCAGCCTGTTGCAGATATGATCGCAAGCCATCTGGGACCAACATTGCTTTTGATGGGGGTATCGCTGTTTGTCAGTATATTGCTTGCTGTTCCGTCAGGAATTTACAGTGCGATCCATCAGTATTCAAAAGGTGATTATACGGTAGTGACATTATCATTTCTTGGCAGCAGTATTCCGGGATTTTTCCTTGCCATGCTTCTCATCTATCTGTTTACAGTCAAATTGGGCTGGTTGCCTTCCGGTGGAATGACAACGCTTGGCACGTCCGGTGGTGCAGCAGATGTGGCGGCACATATGGTTATGCCGGTCATTGTCCTTGCGGTGTCCATGGCAGGAACAAATATCCGCTATATCCGCAGTGCAGTGCTTGAAATCTTACAGCAGGATTATCTGCGTACAGCACGGGCAAAGGGAATCGGACATTTTCTTGTCATCAATAAACATGCACTGCGCAATGCCTTAGTTCCGATCGTGACGGTCATTGGAATGGAAATACCGGTATTGTTTGGAGGTTCTATTATTGTGGAGCAGGTATTTTCCTGGCCGGGACTTGGTCTTATGACGATGAGTGCGATCACAAACCGTGATTATCCGGTTATTATGGGAGTCTGTCTGCTCTCAGCGATCGTTGTACTGCTCGGTAATCTTCTGACAGATATTTTATATGCGGTAGTAGATCCGACGATAAAACTTCAGTAAAGAGGTTGAATTTGTATGATAATAAAGAAAAAAGAAAACTTAAATGAAACATATATGCAGATGGTGCTGCGTCGTTTCCGTGCACATCATCTTGCAAAGATCAGCCTTGTGATACTGGTTGTTGTCGGACTGGCGGCATTGTTTGCACCGGTTGTTGCGCCTTATGACCCGGATGCAATTGTCGGAACGTTTAGTGGAGCACCGTGTAAAGAGTTTATTCTTGGAACAGATCAGATCGGCAGGGACGTATTCAGCAGGCTTTTATATGCAACAAGGATATCACTGCTTGTGGGAATCCTCGCTACAGCCATATCGACGGTGATTGGTGTGGTACTTGGCCTGATCGCGGGATATTTTGGCGGAGTGGCAGATATGATACTGATGCGTTTTACGGATATGGTCATGTCTTTTCCTTATATCCTTCTGGTGCTTGTTGCAGCAGCGATCTTTAAACCGGGATTGTGGAGTATTATTCTGATTCTGGGATTTGTAGACTGGCCTGGGGTAGCAAGACTGGTACGTGGAAATGTGCTCAGCTTACGTGAAACAAATTTTGTCAAAGGAAATGTAGTGGCAGGCATGCCGCTTCGTCATATCCTGTTTTCCGAGATTTTGCCAAATACGGTTGCGCCGATCCTCGTATATGCAACTTCTGTTATGGCAATCTCCATGTTAGATGAGGCGGCGTTAAGTTTCCTTGGCATGGGTGTGCAGCCTCCAATGGCAAGCCTTGGAAATATGTTAAACGGAGCACAGTCTATTACGGTACTGACGTCACAGCCTTGGCTCTGGCTGCCTCCGGGGATTATGATCGTTGTGCTGGTTATTTCCATCAACTTTGTTGGGGATGCACTGCGTGATGCATTTGATCCGTCTGGTGGGCGCAGATAGGTGCCCATGGATCATGAGCTTCCCTGTGTAGGGTGGTTCTGGAGGGTTACGATTGGCAAATTGCATCAAGCCGGGACTGTTTTGATTCCGTTGTCCGAAAATAAGAAAGCGCTTTCACTCTGATAATAATCAGAGTGAAATTAGTATGCCTGATTCAGGTTGGGGCGGAGTGACGTGACGTGTGCCTCAACAAACCAGTATTTGCCGGGCGGCTTATGATATTATATTATGCAGAAAAGCAGAATGGAGAAGTATATGGAACAGAAAGTATTAGAGCAGAAACTTACGGATTTCTTTGAGGAACTTCACAGTCACCCAGAGCTATCCTATGAGGAATATGAGACGACGGAGCGGATCAAAAGAGAACTTCATGCAGCAGGAATCGAAATTTTACAGGCACCATTAAAAACCGGCGTGATTGCCATAATACGAGGCGCACAACCGGGAAAAACATATGGATTGCGTTGTGACATTGATGCACTGCCGATCATGGAGGAGACAGAGCTGCCTTATAAGTCAGAAATTCCGGGAAAGATGCATGCCTGCGGACATGATTTCCATACGGCAGCAGTGCTTGGAACAGCATTACTCTTGCAGGAGCGAAAAGAGAAACTGCATGGAAATGTAAAAATTCTGTTCCAGCCGGCAGAGGAGTCGTCACATGGAGCAGAGACGGTTCTACAGACAGGGATACTTTCTGATGTGGAGGCGATTTTTGGTCTGCACACAGCAGCATATCTTCCGGTTGGCACACTTGGAATCCGTGCCGGAAGTGTTATGGCGGCGGTAGACCGGTTTGAATTAAATATTACGGGTACAGGCTGCCATGGCGGTCATCCGGATGAGGGAGTGGATACGATACTTGTGGCGGCATCTGTGATACAGGCATTGCAGAGCATTGTCGGCAGAAACTTAAATCCGTTTCATACGGGGGTGGTCAGTGTGACAAGGATTCATGGCGGTAATACCTGGAATGTGATTCCGGATAAAGTGGAATTAGAGGGAACAGTTCGTTCCATGGACAAAGAGGATCGTGTTTTTATAGAAAAACGCATGCGCGGGATTGCAGAAAACACAGCCGCAGCGTATGGTGCGAAGGCAGAATTACTATGGTATCCGGGACCTCCTGCAACAGTCAATGAGGAAACATGGAGTGCGTTTGCAGAAGATGTGGCAAAAGAATGTGGCTATGAGGTTGTTCCACAGCGAAATTCAACAGGTGGAGAGGATTTCGCATTTTATCTGGAAAAGATACCGGGATGTTTTATCAATGTCGGGACAGGGGTTGGTTATCCAAACCATCATCCACAATTTTATGCGGATGAGGCTGCACTTGCACCGGCAGCAGAGTATTTTGCAAGACTGTTAGAAGAAGCACTTGGTAAATAATACAAAAACAGGAGTCCTTGCGGGCTCCTGTTTTTTGATCTCAGATCATGAACTGTCTGAATTGAAATCAGAATTTCTGATTAATCCTCGTATTTGTTTTTCTCGCCGATCTCCTGCATTTTCATAGCACGAACTTTTAATGGAAGTCCGAACAGTGTGATGAATCCGGAAGCATCATGATGGTCATAAAGATCACCGGTTGTGAAACTTGCGAGTGACTCACTGTACAGAGAATATTTTGAAGTAGTTCCGGCTTTGATGATGTTACCTTTGTATAATTTGAATTTTACTTCACCGGTTACATATTCCTGTGTGGAAGTAACGAAAGCTCTGACTGCATCACATAAAGGTGTGAACCATTTTCCTTCGTAAACGATCTGAGCAAGTTTGTTTCCCATATCTTTTTTAACTTCCATGGTAGCACGGTCTAAAACAAGCTCCTCTAACTGCTGATGAGCTTCCATTAAGATCGTTCCGCCAGGAGTCTCGTATACACCGCGGGATTTCATACCAACAACACGGTTCTCAACGATATCAATGATGCCGACACCATGTTTGCCGCCGAGACGGTTTAATTCACGGATGATATCGGAAACCTTCATTTCTTTTCCGTTTACGGAAGTCGGAACACCTTTCTCAAATGTCATAGTTACATATTCGCCTTCTTCCGGAGCTTTTTCCGGGGAAACACCGAGAACTAAAAGGTGGTCGTAGTTAGGCTCGCATGCAGGATCCTCTAATTCAAGACCTTCATGGCTGATGTGCCAGATGTTACGGTCACGGCTGTAGCTTGTGTCGGCAGAGAATGGAAGATGAATGCCGTGTGCTTTGCAGTATTCGATCTCTGATTCACGGGAATCCATAGTCCACTTCGGATCTCTCCATGCAGCGATGATCTTTAAGTCAGGAGCAAGTGCTTTGATGCCAAGCTCGAAACGGATCTGATCGTTTCCTTTACCGGTAGCACCGTGGCAGATTGCAGTAGCGCCTTCTTTTCTTGCAACTTCAACTAATTTCTTAGCGATCAGAGGACGTGCCATAGAGGTTCCAAGTAAATATTTGTTCTCGTAAATGGCATTTGCCTGAACACATGGCATAATGTAATCATCACAGAACTCGTCGATGATATCTACAATGTATAATTTGGAAGCTCCACAGGAGATAGCTCTTTCTTCAAGACCGTCTAATTCTTCTTCCTGACCGCAGTCGATACAGCAGCAGATAACTTCGTAATCATAATTTTCCTTTAACCATGGAATAATGGCGGTGGTATCAAGTCCGCCGGAGTACGCTAAAATAACTTTTTCCTTCATGTGATACAGCCCTTTCTGTTATGTATATTTGATCCATTTGTTCCCGGATCATTGACTAAAAACAATATACAACAAAAAATATAGAAACGCAAGTGAAAATTTATACATTCATTATTCATAAAAATGCATAAAGATTATACAAAATGCAGAAAAAGGCTTAATATATAGTATGCTAAAGAAAAAAGATAAAAAATGGTATTGCATAAAAAACAAAACGAATGTATAATTATGCAATATCAAACAGCGTATCAAAAAAGATACTTTACGACTGCGATGAGGTGTATTAATATAGGAAGAAAGATGCTTATGCAGGTATGCCTGTATACAATGACAGATAAGAAATTTTAAAAGGCATATAAAATAAGGATAAGCAGAAAGGACGAAAAAATGATAAGAGCAGGAATTATCGGAGCAACCGGTTATGCAGGAAATGAACTGGTTCGTATTTTAATGGGACATAAAGAAGTGGAGATCAAATGGTATGGATCCCGCAGTTACATAGATAAAAAATATGCAGAAGTTTATCAGAACATGTTTGAGATCGTGGATGATGTGTGCTTAGACGATAACATGGATGAACTTGCAAGCCAGGTGGATGTGATCTTTACAGCAACTCCGCAGGGATTTTTAGCAGGGGTGCTGACAGAAGATATATTAAATAAGGTAAAGATCATAGATTTGAGTGCTGATTTCAGAATCAAGGATGTATCTGTTTATGAGAAATGGTACAAGATCGAGCACAAGAGTCCGCAGTTTATTGAAGAAGCTGTTTATGGACTCTGTGAGATCAACCGTGATAAAGTAAAAGGCGCAAGATTGATTGCAAATCCGGGCTGTTATACCACTTGCTCTATTCTGACAGCGTACCCGCTTGTAAAAGAGGGCATGATTGATCCTAATACGCTGATCATTGATGCAAAATCAGGAACTTCCGGTGCAGGGCGTGGCGCGAAACTGCCAAATCTGTTCTGTGAAGTCAATGAAAACATGAAAGCATATGGAGTGACAAATCACCGTCATACACCGGAGATCGAGGAACAGCTTGGTTATGCGGCAGGAAAAGAGATCGTTGTTAATTTTACACCGCATCTGGTTCCGATGAACCGTGGTATTCTTGCAACAGAGTATGCGACACTGGTGAAAAAAGCAGATGGCAGCCTTCCTTCTTATGAAGAAGTAAAAGCAGTCTATGATAAATATTATGCGAAAGAAAAATTTGTCCGTGTACTTGAGAAAGATGTCTGCCCGGAGACGAAATGGGTAGAGGGCAGCAACTATGTGGATGTCAACTTTAAGATTGATGAGAGAACCGGCCGTATCGTGATGATGGGAGCACTTGATAATCTGGTAAAAGGTGCAGCAGGTCAGGCGGTACAGAACATGAACCTGTTATTTGGTTTTGATGAGGCAGAAGGCTTAAATATGGTTCCGATGTTCCCATAAAGTGGATGGACGATTACATTGGAGTCTGTGACTACAATTTTATGTGGTAAAAAATAACTGGATGAGACAGTTATGCTAGAAGAGGAATAAAAGACATGAAAGAGAACAAGGTAAATATCCGTGAGATGACAATGGAGGATTTTGAGGAGGTACATGCGCTGTGGATGGGAATCCATGGGTTTGGAATCCGGAGCATTGACGATTCGAAAGAAGGTGTGGAACGTTTTATCAGACGTAATCCGACTACCAGCATGGTGGCGTGCGAAAATGGCAGGATCGTCGGTGCGATTCTGTGTGGTCATGATGGAAGACGCGGATGTTTATATCATGTCTGCGTTCACGAAGATTACAGAAAGCAGGGCATTGGACAAAAAATGGTGGAGGCTTGTCTTGCAGCTTTAAAATGTGAACATGTCAATAAAGTAAATCTGATCGCCTTCAAAAAAAATGATGTTGGAAATCATTTCTGGCAGGGGATGGGATGGACATTCCGTGAGGATGTTAATTATTATGAATATGTCACAAATGAAGAAAACCAGACGGTATTTAATCCGTAAAAATACAATTTTCACACGCAGGATTTGAGCTACGCACAAACCTGAGATGCAAAAGAAAACTTTGTCTGCATTAGAAAGCAGTGCAGGAATGGAGGAAACGATGAAACAGATCAAAGGCGGAGTTACCGCAGCAAAAGGATTCAAAGCAGCAAGCACAGCAGCAGGAATCAAATATAAAGACAGAACAGATATGGCAATGATCTACAGCGAGGTTCCGTGTGCAGTGGCAGGTACATTTACCACAAATATTGTAAAGGCCGCTCCGGTAAAATGGGATCAGCATGTAGTCTATGACAGCAAAATGGCGCAGGCAGTTGTTGTCAATGCAGGTATCGCAAATGCATGTACCGGAGAAGAGGGAATGGGCTACTGTAAAGCAACCGCAGAAAAAGTAAACAATCTGCTTCATATCCCGACGGATGAGGTACTTGTGGCATCAACCGGAGTCATTGGTATGCAGCTTCCAATCGAACGTATCTGTGCGGGAGTTGAAACGATGGTTCCACAATTAAATGGCGATATCGAAAGCGGACATAAAGCTGCACTTGCGATCATGACAACGGATACGCATGAGAAAGAAGTGGCAGTTGAGATCGAACTTTCCGGTAAGACGGTCACGATCGGCGGTATGTGCAAAGGTTCCGGCATGATCCATCCGAATATGTGTACCATGTTAAGTTTTGTGACAACGGATGCTGCGATTTCACAGGAGTTGTTATTAGAAGCATTAAAAGCGGACGTGGAAGATACCTATAACATGATCTCTGTAGATGGCGATACATCCACAAATGACACCTGTCTTCTGCTGGCAAACGGAACGGCAGAAAATACAAAGATCACAGAGAAAAATGCGGATTATGAGACATTTACAAAAGCACTCCGTTTTGTCAACGAGACACTTGCAAAACAGATGGCAGGAGACGGAGAAGGTGCAACTGCATTGTTTGAAGTGAAAGTAGTCGGAGCCGAGACAAAAGAACAGGCAAAGATCTTAAGCAAATCCGTCATCACATCAAGCCTTACCAAGGCAGCTATCTATGGACATGATGCAAACTGGGGCAGAATCCTCTGTGCCATGGGCTACTCTGGTGCACAGTTTGATCCGGAAAAAGTAGACTTATTCTTTGAGAGTGCCGCAGGAAAAATGCAGATCATCAAAGACGGTGTCGCCGTCGATTACAGCGAAGAAGAAGCAACCAAAATCTTATCCGAGCCGGCAGTCACCGCCATCGCCGACATCAAAATGGGAGATGCAGAAGCTACCGCCTGGGGCTGCGATCTGACTTACGACTATGTAAAAATCAACGCCGACTACCGTTCATAAAAAGGCGTGCCTTCATTTTATCTGGCAGGTGGTCACAGCAAACAAAATATGGATAGAGTTTCGCACGGCAATATCAACATTTTATAGAGGGGAAGAGGAGAACCAAAGCAATGGAAGAAAATAACAATATGAAAGAAATTTTGCAGAAAGCCGAAGTGCTCATTGAAGCGCTCCCTTACATACAGCGTTTTAACCGTAAGATCATTGTGGTAAAATATGGTGGAAGCGCCATGGTAGATGAAGAATTAAAAAAACATGTCATCCAGGATGTTACCCTGTTAAAACTGGTTGGATTTAAACCAATTATTGTACACGGCGGTGGAAAAGAGATCAGCAAGTGGGTCGGAAAAGTCGGTATGGAGCCTGTATTTGTCAACGGACTGCGCAAAACAGACGAAGCGACCATGGAGATCGCTGAGATGGTGCTGAACAAAGTCAATAAGTCACTTGTGACACTGGTACAGGAACTTGGAGTAAATGCGGTCGGTATCAGTGGAAAAGATGGTGGACTTTTAAAAGTAGAGAAGAAATATTCAAACGGTGAGGATATCGGTTACGTTGGTGAAATCACTGAGGTAAATCCGCAGATCTTATATGATCTGTTAGAAAAAGATTTCCTGCCGATCATCTGTCCGGTCGGAATGGATGCAGAATACAACAGCTACAATATCAATGCGGATGATGCTGCATGTGCGATCGCAAAAGCAGTAAAGGCTGAAAAACTGGCATTTTTAACCGATATAGAGGGTGTTTACAAAGATCCGGAAGAGAAAGATACCCTGATCTCTGAACTTCGTGTATCAGAAGCAAGAGAATTGATCGGGGATGGATTTATCGGTGGCGGCATGCTTCCGAAGTTAAATAACTGTATTGATGCAATCGAGAACGGTGTTTCAAGAGTCCATATCTTAGATGGACGTATCGCACACTGCCTGCTTCTTGAAATCTTTACAAACCGCGGAATCGGAACTGCTATATTAGGAGATAAGGAGACGAAGTTTTATCATGAATAAAGAAGGATATATAAGTGAAGCAGAGGAGAATATCCTCCATACATATAACCGGTTTTCATTGGTATTAGACCATGGAGAGGGAGTGTATCTGTACGATACAGATGGCAAAGAATATCTGGATTTCGCGGCAGGTATTGCTGTGCAGGCATTCGGATATGGTAATAAAGAGTATGGGGATGCATTAAAAACACAGATCGATAAAATTATGCATACGTCAAATCTTTATTATAATGTGCCGATCATCCATGCAGCAGAGCGGGTAAAAAAGGCAAGCGGTATGGACCGTGTATTCTTTACTAACAGTGGCACAGAAGCAATCGAAGGTGCGATCAAGGCTGCAAAAAAATATGCCTATACGAGAGATGGTCATGCAGGTCATGAGATCATTGCAATGAATCATTCTTTCCATGGAAGAAGCATCGGAGCGCTTTCCGTCACCGGCAATAAACATTACCAGGAACCGTTTGAACCACTGATGCCGGGTGTGAAATTTGCAGATTACAATGATCTCGACAGTGTGAAAAAGCTGATCACGGATAAAACCTGTGCGATCCTGTTTGAAACAGTACAGGGTGAGGGCGGTATTTATCCGGCGACGAAAGAGTTTATGGAAGGTGTAAGAAGCCTTTGTGATGAGCATGATATTTTACTGATATTAGATGAGATCCAGTGTGGTATGGGACGAACAGGAGAAATGTTTGCATGGCAGCATTATGGTGTGAAACCGGATATCATGACAAGTGCAAAAGCCCTTGGCTGCGGTGTACCGGTCGGAGCATTCATGATGACAGAGAGAGTAGCAGAAAAGTCCTTAAAACCGGGCGATCATGGAACAACTTATGGTGGAAATCCATTTGTAGGGGCTGCAGTTGACAAGGTGCTTGAGATGATGGAGCGCGACCATATCACGGATCATGTCAAAGAGATCGCACCATATCTGGAAGAAAAATTAGATGAACTGGTTGATTCTTATGATTTCTTAACGGCACGCAGAGGACTTGGACTGATGCAGGGCGTTGTATCCGAAAAACCGGTCGGACAGATCGCCGCAAAAGCACTTGAGGAAGGTCTGATCGTGATTACGGCGGGGGCGGATGTACTTCGTTTTGTACCGCCACTTATCATTGAGAAGAAACATGTAGATGAGATGATCGGAAAACTGAAAAAAGCCCTGGATCAGATGTAAGGATCATGGAATAGCTGACCTGTCTGCATGATTGATGAATGGATGAAAATAAGACTGCACACGGATTTGTGCAGTCTATTGTCGTAAAATGAGGAATAGGAAAGAGATTATGAAGAATGTACAGAAAAGAAGTGTAATTGCAGCCATAGTGGTATGTGCAGGAGCAGCCATTATGGCTGGTGTCGTTTCAAAACAGCCTGAAAAAGAAGTGGCATTTCGTTTGCCGGAAAAACAGACGAATGCAGAAGAACAACAGCCGGGTGCAGAAACAGATCCATATGATGCCGCAGAAACAGATCTGACGGTGTGGTATGAGGATGCATCTTATATGGATTTCTTTGAATATGCAGCAAGACAGTATTTTGCAAAGACCGGTGTTAAGGCAGTTTTTAAATGTCAGGATACATTAGATTATATCGGAATGATCTATGATGACACCATAAAAGGAGAGGATTATCCGGATGTTTATCTGCTGAATGGTGACGGACTTGAGGAGGCATATTTATATGGACTTGCCGCATTAAATGAGACACAAAAAGCATATGAAGGTGCATCACAAAAGGCATTGGAGGCTTCCTCTTACGAAGAAAAGCTGCTGGGATATCCGCTCAGTTATGATGCAAATGTGTTTGTTTATCAGAATGGATATTTTGAAAATCGGCCGGAATCACTGCAGGCAATTATTGATTATTCGAATGAGAATGAACCGGGTGAAAATGTGGAATACCTATTGGAGTGGGATGTAAATGATGCATTTTATGATTTCCCATTCATTGGCAACAGCGTGACATTTGAAAAAACAGCACCGGAAATGATGAATGTAACCTATGATGAGGATTTGTATCAGAAAGATCTTGAGTATTTTGAGACGATTCTTGGCTCATTTTCCCTGGATATCAATACAGTTTCCATGGACAGTATATTAGAACATTTTAAAGATGGAAAAACACTCTGTGCATTTGTGAACACAGATTCCCTGCAAAAATTAGATGATATATCTTATTCTGTGATGGAGATTCCGGCATTGAATGAGGAACTTCCATCTGTTGCATGTGCATCTACGGATATGCTGGTTGTTAATGATTTTTCAAAGAATGCGTCCGATGCAGCAGATTTTGCAGAGTTTGTGACTGTACAGCTTGCAGACGTGCTGCATGATATGAGTGGTCATTATTCCGTATTTTTATCGCAAAATGCGTCTGATGCGGAAAAAACTGCATATCAGGCATATGAGGATGCCATTTTACTGCCGGATTCCCAGGATGCAAAAGACTTCTGGGTAGGTTTAAAGGAAAAAATTGCCGAGTATTTTTAAATTTTATAAAAATAAATGAAATAAATTTTATACACTCTTGTAATAAATGAAAAATTTCGTTAAAATATAGAGAGTGGGCATTGAGGACTCCTTCTAATATAAGAGAAGGAGATGCTTATGATTAAAAAAATTATAAAAGTACTATGTTTTTCATGTTTCTGCCTGTTGGCAGCAGCATGTGGAGAAAGAGAAAACGTCTATTTTCAGACAGAAACATCTGTGGCTGGAACACAGCAGAACGAGGATGTGGCGGCGACAGAGATTATGACAGAGAATAACGCGGATGATACACAGACGGCAGGGGCTGATAAAAAACGCTTTGTGTATATATGTGGAGCTGTAAATGTGCCAGGTGTTTATGAAGTGGAACAGAATGCAAGACTCTATGAGGTGGTTGAAGCTGCCGGTGGTCTGAGGGAGGATGCGGCAGAAGAGTCTGTCAATCAGGCACGTCAGATTGAGGACGGAGAGATGATACGCATCCTGACACAGGAAGAGGCAGCGCAGGCTGGTGATGAAGAAGCAGGGGAAGGGGCAGAGAATGACGTGAAAGCAGAAACAGCAAATGATTCAGACGGCAGGATCGATCTGAATCTTGCAACTGTGGCAGAACTCATGACGCTTCCCGGAATTGGTCAGGCAAAAGCGGACAGTATTGTCCGTTACCGCGAGAAGAATGGTGCTTTTTCTTCTATAGAGGAGATCAAGCAGGTAGAGGGAATCAAAGAGGGCGTTTATAATCGAATAAAAGATAATATAAAGGTGAAGTAAAATGGCAAAAAAGGTTCTTGTTGTAGATGATGAAAAGTTAATTGTAAAGGGTATCCGGTTCAGCCTTGAACAGGACGGAATGGAAGTAGACTGCGCATATGACGGGGAAGAAGCATTAAAAATGGCAACCGAAAATGCTTATGATATGGTGCTGCTTGATATCATGCTTCCGAAGATGGACGGATTTGAAGTATGCCAGCACATCAGGGAGTTTTCTAATATGCCGATCGTCATGCTTACCGCAAAGGGAGATGACATGGATAAGATCTTAGGTCTGGAGTATGGCGCAGATGATTATATCACAAAACCATTTAATATCCTTGAAGTAAAAGCAAGAATTAAGGCGATCATGCGGCGTACAGCAGCAAGTCAGCCGAAAAAAGAGGACAGCAAAGTCATAGAAGCGGGAGATCTGAAATTAGACTGTGAGAGTAGGAGACTCTTTATTTTAGGAAAAGAAGTGAATCTTACTGCAAAAGAGTTTGATCTGTTAGAACTTCTTGTCAATAACCCAAACAAAGTCTATGGCAGGGAGAACCTTTTGAATCTTGTGTGGGGATACGAATATCCGGGAGATGTGCGTACAGTGGATGTTCATGTGAGACGTCTGAGAGAAAAGATCGAGAGTAATCCGAGTGAGCCGAAGTATGTGCATACCAAATGGGGTGTTGGATATTATTATTCTCAGAATTAGTAAGGTGCAGCCATGACGAAATTAAAAAAATTTACCGATTTTCTGAACAGCCTGAGATTCAGGCTGATTCTTTTACTTATTCTTATAGGTGTGATACCGTGTGTTCTGTTACGGATTGGGATGCTGAATTCATATGAAAACAGGGCTGTTTCACTTCGAACCAGTGAAATCTTAAGTCAGGCGAAAATTTTAGCAAATCAGATCGTGTCAAATGATTATCTGGAAAATTCCGGTTCTCCTACTATCAATGCGCAGTTAGAGCAGCTTTCTACTATTTATGACGGACGTGTCATGATCATCAGCGACACGTTTCAGGTAGTGAAAGATACTTATAAGCTCGATGAAAAAAAGACGATCATTTCAGAGGAAGTCATTAAGAGTTTTTATGGAGAAGAGATTACAAAATATGATTCGAAATATCGTTATATTGAGATGACGATACCACTTGTGCGCACAGATCAGGAAAACGAAAGCAGACAGGTGATCGGTGTCATGATGGTAAGTGTATCGACGGACACAATCAGTCTGAATTTAGAATATCTTGCAACCAATACAAGGATTATTGAATTGATCTGTATTTTTTCGGTTATTTTTGCGAGTGTGATCATTGCAGGGCAGATGGTGAAACCATTTCATAAGATGTCAAAATCGATCGATGAGATTCAGACAGGTTATGGAGAGGATGCACTTTCTGTCAATGATTATACAGAAACCAGAATGATCAGTGAGAAGTTTAATAAAATGTTGGGAAGGATGAAGGTGTTAGACGATTCGAGACAGGAATTTGTATCGAATGTGTCGCATGAATTAAAAACACCGCTTACTTCCATGAAGGTGCTGGCGGATTCCATCAACAGTATGGAGGATGCTCCGATAGAGCTTTATAAAGAGTTTATGGGAGATATCGGTAACGAGGTGGATCGTGAGACGAAGATTATCAATGATCTGCTTTCCCTGGTCAAGATGGACAAGGCAGCAGGGGATTTAAATATCACGAATATTAATATTAATGAATTGTTAGAGCAGATTTTAAAACGCCTGCGTCCGATCGCAGATAAGCAGAAAGTGGAGCTTGTGCTTGAGAGTTTCCGGCCGGTCAGTGCTGATGTCGATGAGGTCAAGATCACGCTTGCCTTTACCAATCTGATTGAAAATGCGATCAAGTATAACAAAGAAGATGGCTGGGTACATGTTTCGCTGAATGCTGATCATCAGTATTTTTATCTGAAAGTTGAGGATTCCGGAATCGGAATACCGGAAGATTCCTTAGAACATATTTATGAACGTTTTTACCGCGTGGACAAGTCACATTCCAGAGAGATCGGTGGAACAGGACTTGGTCTTGCCATAACGCGAAATGCAGTGCTGATGCATCGTGGTGCGATCAAGGTATTCAGTACAGAGGGAGAGGGAACGATCTTTAATGTTCGTATTCCGCTCAACTATATTTCATAACAGATTGGATCTATTGAAAATGAAAGGTCAGATTATGGATAAAAAAATAATTATCCTGTTGTCAGGATTTATTCTGGCAGTTATTTTGCTGACAGGATGTGGAAACAATGAGGTAGCCAGTGAATATCATATTGAATATCTGAATAAAGAAAAAACAAAAATCGTAGATGTTCCTTATGAGCCACAGGCTTCCGATACGCAAGGTTTGATCAAAGAATTTTTAGCAAAGTTAAGCTCGGATTCTGACAATGTTGAGTACCGTAAACCGATACCAAACGGGGTGGAGGTTACCGATTATTCACTTGACGGTGTAATGCTTTCGATTCATTTTGATGCAGATTACAGCAGTATGGCAGAGGTGGAGGAGGTATTGTGCCGGGCAGCAGTTGTTCTTACAATGACGCAGATTCCTGGGGTGGACTGCGTATCATTTTATGTGGCGGACGCACCACTTACGGACGTCAGAGGCAATATTGTCGGAAGTATGAATCAGGATAGCTTTATTGAGAATCCGGGGGAACAGATTAATTCCATTCAGTGTACGACATTAAAACTTTATTTTGCAAATGAAGCCGGTGATGGTCTGGTAGAAGAGACAAGAAGTGACGTATATTACAGCAGCAATGTGTCAATGGAAAAACTGATCATGGAACAGCTTCTGGAGGGACCACAGACAGAGGGGGCGAAGTCTGCAATCCCGGCAGGAACGAAACTGATCAATGTATCAGTGGTGGATGGTGTCTGTTATGTGAGTCTGGATGAAAACTTTAAAAATCAGGATTATCAGGTGAATGAGGCAGTTGTAATTTATTCAATCGTGGATTCCCTGACAGAATTGTCTACGATCAGTAAAGTACAGATCTCAGTCAACGGAGATACCAGTGGCACTTACCGTGATAATTTTAAATTGAGCGACATGTATGACAGGAATCTTGATTATGTCGTTACACTGGAGGAGACAGGAACAACAGAGGAGGAGTAGATTGGGGAAAAGACCATTTTTGGAAATGGCGGCCGGGTTTATCTGCGGTATTTTCATTGCAGTGTATGGAAAACCGTGGATGATCGTGCCCGGATGTATTGGAATTTTGTTATGGACGGCAATCCTGGCAGGATATGGTCTGGGGCGGCCGGAGAATGACAGATATCCTGCCTGGAAGCGGCGATGCTGCGTGGGGGTGTTATGTGCGGCATTTTTTTCCCTGGGCTGGTATCATTGCCGGGCGGTGCAGGCGGCAGAAAATCAGTATTTGCCGTATTTAGAGGATGGAAAAGAAATCTTCTTAAAAGGAAAGATTGCAGGCAAAGAGCAAAAAAAGGAACAGTACTTATACTATATGTCATCCTGTCAGATCAGACAGGATCTTAAAATCAAAGAATGGCAGAGGGTATCTGCAAACGTCATTATCTATTGTGAGTCCGACACATATTCTATCGGACAAACGCTTGTATTACATGGAAAAACAAAATTATTTAACCGGACACGCAACGAGGGAAACTTTGATCAGGCGGCTTATTATAAAGCGCGGGGAATCTCATTTGCTGTAAATGATGTGGATGTAAAGAATGCATACGGAAAAAGGGATCGCATTGCAGAGACAATGTATGGATGGAAATATTACCTTGCTGGTGTGTATGAGTGCGCACTTGGAGCACGGGAGGGTGGAATTTTAAATACGATGCTTCTGGGAGAGAAAAATCTTTTGGATGCAGAGATAAAACAGCTTTACCGTACGTCCGGAATTTCACATATTCTGGCGATATCAGGTCTGCATATATCTATGATCGGTATGACATTTTACCGTTTTTTGCGAAAGAGAAGTCTTGGTTTCTGGGGAGCGGGAATTTTTGCAGCAGTTTTTATGGTTTCATATGGTCTGATGACAGGAATGGGATATTCGTCTTTCCGGGCAGTCAGTATGTTTTGTATTCTTCTGCTGGCACAGGCAGTGGGACGAAGCTATGATTCGTTAAATGCAATGGGTTTTGCAGCACTGCTCATTCTGTGGAAACAGCCGTTTGCACTATGTGATGCAGGTTTTCAGTTTTCGTTTATTGCGGTATCTGGTGTGGTCTGGGCTGGAAAAATCGTTCAAAGTGCATACCAGGGGCATGTATTGTTACAGAAAATTGCTATGGGATTCGTACTTCAGCTTGTAATACTGCCGGTCACAGCGTGGTACTTTTTTGAAATTCCGGTATATGCGATGCTGATAAATCTGCTTGTGCTGCCGTTTGTCGGTATTGCGCTGGCATCAGGGATAGCGGGAGGCCTGCTGGGAAGTGTCGTGATACCAAAGACGGCAGTGTTATCCGGGGGATCACTGGTTTCTGCTATAGAAACCCTGCCGCATATGTACAACGGTATGGGATGGAAATGGAAGATGGTACGTATCGTATTGTTACCATGTCATGTGATCTTAAGCGGCTGTGAAAAAATCTGTACGATCGCATCGGATCTGCCAAAAGCAATGGTAATTACAGGAAGACCATCCGCAGTAAGAATAGTGCTATATTATCTGTTGCTGCTTGGAGGACTTTTTTTACTTTTCTGTGTGACAAAACGACAGGAAAAAGAGTCACATGGGTGGATACCTTTTATCTGTGGTTTTGGTCTGCTTGTTTTTTTGTTTGTACCATTTCAAAAAGACATGAAACTCACTGTGCTTGATGTCGGACAGGGTGACGGAATTTATCTGCATACGGACAATGGATATGATGTTTTTATAGACGGTGGAAGTACGGATGTGCAGAGTGTGGGAAAATACCGCATCTTACCATATTTAAAGTCAAATGGTGTAAAAGAAATCGATTATTGGTTTGTATCCCACACGGATCAGGATCATATATCCGGTCTGTCGGAACTTTTTGAAGAAAGATACAGGATCAGAAATCTCGTATTTTGGAAGGGAATGGTACAGGATGAAAGTTATAAGAAGCTGGTTTTGCTTGCAAAAGAACATGGAACCAATATATGTACAATGAACCGTGAGGATATATTATTCCTTGGAGAAGGAAAGATAACAGCCATTTCACCGGAATACCATGCAGGAGATGAAAAAAGGAGTGATACATCTGCGGATAAAAATGAGGAATCACTTGTGCTATTATATGAGGAAAAAGGTTTTTCGGCACTGTTTACCGGCGATATAGGGGAAATGCAGGAAAAAAAGATTTTAAACTGGTTAAAAGTTTCTGATATCGATTTTTACAAGGCAGCTCACCATGGCTCAAAATATTCAAATACAAGATCATTTTTGAACGCAGTATCGCCGCGGATTTCTGTTATTTCCTGTGCGAAAAAGAACCGGTATGGTCATCCGGGCAAAGAAGCGGTTGAAAATATAAAAGATACGGGAAGTGCTTTGTTTTATACGATGGAAGATGGTCAGATTACTGTGACACGGTCAAAGAAACATGCGCTTACAGTACAAAAATATCTGGTGCCGGATAAGCAGTTTGTATTTGTAAGGTAATGTATGCTATACTGTGATAAAGCGAAACGGACAAAAAGGGATGGAATAAAATGAAAACGATTGATGAGGATATTAAGAGCGGAAATTTCAAACAGATCTATCTGTTGTATGGAACGGAAGCATATTTAAAGAAACAATACAAAGATAAACTGAAAAATGCAATGGCAGCGCCGGATGATACCATGAATTTTACGAGGTTTGAAGGGAAAAATATCAATCCGAAAGAAGTGATCGATCTTGCCGAGACACTGCCTTTTTTTGCGGATAAAAGAGTCATACTGATTGAGGACAGTGGCTTTTTTAAAAGTTCCTGTGAGGATCTTGCCGAATATCTGTCACAGGTGGCGCCAGCGACACATTTTATCTTTGTGGAGGAGGAAGCAGATAAGCGTTCGAAAATGTATAAAGCGGTTAAAAATAATGGAAAAATCGTAGAATTTTCGGCACAGAGTGAGGAACTTTTGACACGCTGGATTCTGACGAGACTAAAGAAAGAGGGGAAAAATATCACCGGTTCTGTGATGCAGCTATTTTTAAGCAGGACAGGAACGGACATGGGAAATATCGACAGGGAATTAGAGAAGCTGATCTGTTATGCTCTGGATCGAGATGTGATCACAACGGAAGATGTGATGGCAGTTACGACAGAACAGACCACCAATAAGATATTTGAGATGGTCAATGCGATAGCGGAGCATAACAAACGCAGAGCACTGGATCTTTACTATGATCTTCTGACGTTGAAAGAACCGCCGATGCGTATCATGTTTCTGATCACCAGACAGTTTCAGATCCTTTTGAATGTGCGTGATATGGCAGGACGAGGGATGGACAACCAGACAATCGCGAAAAATGCAGGAATACCTCCGTTTGCAGTAAAAAAGAATATTTCACAGGCAAAAGGATTTACGATGGCACAGTTGAAGATGGCGCTTTATGATGGAGTGGATTTAGAAGAGTCTGTAAAAACAGGGCGGATGAATGACCAGATGGCAGTGGAACTTTTTATCATGAAGTACAGCAGTACGAAGAGATAAGTCAAAAAAAACACCAGTATGACGGTACTGGTGTTTTTTATTATGTGGTCGGGTTAAAACCACATATAAGTTTTATCTATGTTTCAAAAATTAAGCTAATCCGTTAACAAGTTTTGTTAAACGGGAAACTTTTCTGGCAGAATTGTTCTTGTGGTAAATTCCTTTAGAAGAAGCGCTCTCGATGGTTGAGATAGCAACTGTTAAAGCAGCTTTTGCAGCCTCTTTATCATTTGCAGCCACTGCAGCCTCAACTTTTTTAATAGAAGTCTTAACTTCGCTTCTGATCGCTTTGTTTCTAGCAGCTCTTGTCTCTGTTACTAAAATTCTTTTCTTTGCAGATTTAATGTTAGCCAATCCGTACACCTCCAATTTGTAATCGTTATTGTTCATGATTGTTACATTAAAGCCGGACACGGACAGTTCAATGTAAACATACTGGTATATTATAGGTCAGTATATTTTTGTTGTCAAGTATAAAACAGCAAAATAATGAGAAATTATGGATATTTTTTTCACAGATTTGAAATAATATAGGCAGAGATAACAGATGCTGGGAGCAGGGCATTGGGATATAGGGGGAATTTATGTATCAGATCCGGACAGATTTAGCACTTGAAACGCAGGAAAAAATGCAGGAAGATCATGTTGATTTAAAGGGAGTCCGCTTTTTAGAAGAGAAAGTAGATAAAAATATCACGATCAGCACAGTGGTCATTGAAACAGAAAACGGTGCAAAGACGATGGGAAAACCAAAGGGAACCTATATTACGATCGAGGCGGGAAATATGGATGAGGAGGACGAGGATTACCACAGAGAGATATCTGTGCAGCTTGCACAGATCATTCGTAAGCTGATACGGGACAGAAAAGAAGAAATGTCAGTGTTGGTTGTAGGACTTGGAAACCGTGAAGTTACGCCAGATGCGTTAGGCCCCCGTGTGGTGGACAACCTGTTTATCACAAGACACATTATAAAAGAGTATGGAAAATATGCATTCGGGGAAAAAAATGTAAACCGGATCAGCAGCATCGTACCGGGAGTTATGGCACAGACGGGGATGGAAAGCCTTGAGATCATTCACGGGATCATTGATGAGACAAAACCGGATATTGTCATTGTTATTGATGCGTTAGCTGCGCGGAGTACCAAAAGGTTAAACCGGACGATCCAGGTTACAGATACCGGAATTAACCCAGGCAGCGGAGTTGGAAATCACAGACACGGCCTGAATAAAAAGAGTCTAGGGGTTCCGGTGATCTCAATCGGGATACCGACGGTTGTGGATGCTGCGACCATCGTCAATGACACGATGTTTAATCTGATCGCAGCTATGAGCCAGAGCAGAGCTTTTGATAAGCTGGGAGATTCGTTAAAGGAACTGAATGATGGGGAAAAATATGAATTGATCAGGGAACTGCTCTCACCGAATTTAAATGCGATGTTTGTGACACCAAAAGATATCGATGAGTCAGTGAAAAGATTAAGTTTCACGATCTCTGAGGGCATCAATATCGCATTTATGGGTGAAATGCTGCCGGTATAAATGGATTGGATACTGACATAATGAAAATTGAAAGAGCATACAGTGTAGTATGTATGCTTATCGTTATCGGTCTTTAAAAAAGAAAAAAATAAAAGCAGCCGTCTGGCTATGGATATTGTTATCGGCTTTCATTGCGCTGCTGATACAGACAGATAAATCCTTTCTGACAAAACTGGGAGAGGAGGGGGCAGAAAGCTGTTGTGAAAAAGTACTTGAATTTTATCTTCCCGGCCTGTCATACAGCATAAAGGATGAAAATGAGTGGTCTTTGGTGGAAAAAGTGATCGGTGTACTTTTTTCGGAGGAGGATGTCAATACAGAAAGTGAATCATATAAAACCCAGATCGAGAGTGATCTGTCTTATGAGACAATCTTAGCGCGGGAGGCTGCAGATGAAAACTATGTGGATGAAAAGACTGGGAAAGTGATACCATCTGTCGGAAGCGCAGATGGTACGAGCCTGCCAGATGATGAAAAAGAGGTTGAGAATACAAAAGAGAATGTGGAAGAACAAGACATGGCACAAGATCAGACTTTGAAAGATACAGACAGTAAAGAAGCGGCAGCAGTGGCAGATGGTAAAGTGGTCACGTTTGCCAGGGAAAAGCTGGATGATTTTGATTATCTGATCCAGAATTTTTATCAGGTAGATAATACGACAACAATCGGGAGCGCACAGCTTAATGCAGATGCCCTGCTTGGAAAGGATGTGCGTTTAAGCCATGATGCATCCACACCGCAGATTCTGATCTATCACACACATTCACAGGAAGGATATGCAGATTCTGTCCCTGGTGATGCTTCCATGACGGTGGTGGGTGTCGGAGATTATCTGACAGAGCTTCTGACACAAAAATATGGTTTTTCTGTTATCCACCACACGGGGCAGTATGATGTCGGAGACAGAGATCATGCTTATGCAAAAGCGGGGCCTGCGTTAGAACAGATTTTAGCGGAGAATCAGAGTATTGAGGTTGTGATCGATCTGCATCGTGACGGCGTTGGGAACAATACAAGGCTGGTGACAGAACAAAACGGTGTGCAGATGGCACAGGTGATGTTTTTTAATGGGTTAAGCCGTACGACGAAAACAGGTGATATCGAATATCTGTATAATCCTTATATCGCAGATAATCTGGCGGTATCGTTTCAGATGCAGCTAAAGGCGGCGGAATATTATCCGGGATTTACCAGAAGAATTTACCTGAAAGGGTACCGCTACAATATGCACTATTGCCCGAAAACGCTCCTGATTGAGGTTGGGGCACAGACGAATACACTCGAAGAAGCAAAAAATGCAATGGTGCCGCTTGCTGATCTGCTCAATAAAGTATTGACGGGACCACAGTAGAAAAGTAAAATATTCGTAAAAAAGTAAAAAAATGGGGTAATACATAAGATGGATGCTTTGTTACATTTAGATGGCAATATTTTATTATGGATACAGGAGCATGTGAGAAATGATATGCTGACACCTGTGATGAAATTTATCACACATTTGGGAGACGCCGGATGGATCTGGATCGTACTCACAGTTTTGTTTCTGCTTTTAAAAAAGATGCGAAAGACCGGGCTGCTTATGACGTGTTCACTGATTGGATCTTTGATCATTAATAACCTTATTCTCAAAAATCTGGTTGCCAGAACAAGACCTTATGAAGCAGTGGATGGATTGCAGCGTATCATAGAAGCGCAGAAGGATCTGTCATTTCCATCTGGTCATACCGGCAGTTCGTTTGCGGCAGCAGTTGTTATTTTTCTCACATGTCCGCGAAAGATCGGAGTACCGGCTCTGATCCTCGCATTCCTGATCATGTTCTCAAGGCTTTATGTCGGGGTTCATTATCCGACGGACGTTCTTGCCGGAATGGTCACAGGAACACTGATCGCGGTGCTGGTATGTGCGGTATACCGGAGAAAGTTTCCGGACAATGATGTGCAGAAATTCTGAAATATTTTGTTATATGAATTGGAAAATGGCTTGAAAAGTCAAAAATAAAAGACTTTTCAAGCCATTTTTTATATGGAAAGATGATATTTTTCCATCCAGTAATTTAGCTGTATAAAGTAAGCTAAAAGCTGGGGACCTGCCATGAGCTGTCCAAACCAGGGCTTTCCATATTCTTTTGGAGATTCCATAAATTTTTTAACTTTCTTTTTGTCAATAAGCGGAAGAATGGGAGCATTGCTGTCCGCTAAAATATCCGTCATTCGTGAGATCAGAATTTTTTCATAACCCGGATGATAGGTCTTGGGGTAAGGGCTTTTTTTGCGGTGCAGCAGTTCAGGCGGCAGAAGATCACAGAAGGCATCGCGTAAAAGGGATTTTTCTACACCGCCCTGGTATTTCATTTCCCAGGGGACGTTGTATACATAATCGATAATGCGATGGTCTGCAAATGGAACTCTCGCTTCAAGACCGGAATACATACTGGTGCGGTCCATGCGGTCGAGCAGTGTCTGCATAAACCATTTGATATTCAGGTAGGCGATCTCTCTGCGTCTGTATTCTTCGGCAGTTTCGTCCGGAAGATGTGGTGTCTTTTTTAAAGATTCTTCGTATCTGGCATGGGAATAAGAAGAAAGATCAAGATTCTTTACGACATCATCGGCAAGAAAAACAGTACGGGCATTTGTATCTGCAGACCATGGAAAACCGTCCTGATGCATCAGCTCTTTGCGGTAAAACCATGGATAGCCGCCGAAAATTTCGTCAGCACATTCTCCGGTCAGTGTTACCTTGTTCTGTTTTTTTACGAGTGAACAAAAATAAAGCAAAGAGGCATCCACGTCCGTCATACCAGGCATATCTTTCGCATCTACGGCAGTATAGAGCATGTCGGCAAGTGTTTCCTGTGTACATTCCAGATAGGTATGGTTTGTTTTACAATGCTTTAACATGCAGTTTACATATGGAAGATCGCGTTCCGGCTGAAAGGAATTGGACTGGAAATAAATATCATTTTCCGTAAAATCGAAGGAAAAAGTATTTAGGGTTTTGTCATGTGCGCTCTGGTAAGATGCGGCAAGGGCAGTAACGATGCTTGAATCAATGCCGCCGGATAAAAATGTACAGACCGGTACATCGGATACCATCTGCCGTTTTACAGTATCGCGTATGAGGAAAGATACATGTGCTACTGTATCTTTATAGGAGTCCGTATGAGGCAGACATTTCAGATCCCAGTAGATGGTGTCGGAAAGACCGGAGGTGTTAAAACACATGTAATGACCGGGCAGAACTTCGCAGATGCCGCGGAAAATCCCATAGCCGGGTGTGCGTGCAGGACCAACCGCAAGCAGTTCCCTTAAGCTGTTTTTGTCGATGGAAGGTGTCAGATCCGGAAAACAAAATAAGGCTTTGGGTTCGGAAGCAAAAACCAGTTCGTTGTCTTTTACAGAATAAAAAAGAGGTTTTGTTCCTACCCTGTCGCGATAGAGTAAAAGCTGTCCGGTGGCACCATCCCAGATGGCAAAAGCAAAAATTCCGTTTAAGTGAGAGACAAAGGAAGCACCGAAATGCATATAGGCATATAAGATCACTTCTGTATCAGAGGTTGTAAGAAAGTCAAATCCTGCAGCGGTAAGTTCTGGTATCAGTTCATCGGTATTATAGATTTCTCCGTTGTAGGCGATAGCATAATCAGCACCGTTGTGGTGGCGTATCATAGGCTGGGCACCGTGCGTAATATCACGGATGGAAAGTCTCTGATGTGACAGGCCGGCATGCGATGCCAGATAGATACCGGAAGCGTCGCCGCCACGGTGTATCAGTTTTTGATGCATGGAGATCAGTACATTCTCCCAAAAGGACTGTCTGTCCGTATAACAGCGTTTCAGACTGCAAAATCCTGCAATTCCGCACATAAGTTCACTCCATTTTTTGAAAACAGATTTATTCCCTGTTAGTATATGCAGACCCATTATATTTATGATAAATTGCTATCCAAAAAATGATAAAAACAGTCGGATTTCCCGGAAAAACTTGGAATTATATATTGGAGTATGTTATACTTAATAAGTTAATTTTTTTAATTTGGAGGAAACGGCTTTGACGCTGGATAGTTTATATATTGGAGTTCCGATCGGAGCGTTTTTCTGCTTCCTGTTTATATTCTTTTCCTTCCTGAATGCGGCGGATGCAAAAGCAGTCAGGTATTTCAGACAGATTCTTTTATCCTGCCTGATATGGACAGGCGGCATGGTAATGATGCGCATGCAGATCATGCCTGGAATACGGTTCTGGTTTCATGTGTCGGTGTTCGGACTGTTGACGGTGCCGATTTTTATGTATGCCTTTTTGTTTTATATGCTGGAGATCAGAAAGAATGGATTCCTGATCGGATTTTGTATCGCTACTGCAGCAGCAATGGGGATCAATATTGCTACAGAGGTATTTATCCCGGAACCGGATATCGTCAGATATACGGATGGAAGTATAGGATATACTTATCATATATCGTGGGGAAGTTATCTGTTGGCAGTTGTGGAGGCAGGCGTGATCGTATATGCGACCGTTCTGGCACACAGGGCGATCGGCAATAAACTGGAAAAACGAAAGAAATTATTTCCTTTGCTGCTTGGGACAGTTTTGGTTTTGACCGGCAATCTTTTGGATGCATTGCCGGGCAATCAGTTCCCTTACGATATGCTCGGTGGCATTTTTATGGCGTTGTGTCTGTTGTATATCATGTGGCACAAGTATCTGTTTGATCTGTCAAACCGTATCGTGATCGGATGCATCTATTCTGTTGCACTGGCAGTCAGCCTTCTCCCGGTATTTAATTTTAATCATAATGCACAGAGGTATCTTGGCAGTGTATTGCCGGAAATGCAGCAGAAGATCATAGTGATCGTGCTTGGATTTATGGGATGGTCGTTGTTTATATTTTATCTGGCAAGAAAAATGGCAGAAGGAGTCATGCAGGGACAGAACAGAAAACAGATTGAAGTATTGCGTTGTTTTCAGAATGAGTCGGCATCCGTATTTCGGCAGGAAGAACTGTTTGATAAAATGATCGGTGTGGTAAATGAGATGTTTCCGGTAATTGATGTTTTTATCTTTACCAGAAATGAAAATAAATTTACACTCGCAAAAACAGGCAGTGGACAGATGCCGGGGCAGGAAGAACAGGATGAGATCACAGCTATGCTGGAGGAACCGGGAATAGGCGAACGTTCTGAGATTTCCCTGATGAAGTATGACAATGAGATACAGGGGTTTATTTATATAAAACTCGAAAGGCGGACCAGACTCAATTATTTAGAGAGAGATTACTATTGGAGAATTGGATTATATGCCGGTGTATGTCTGAAAAATATCCGTACATATCAGGAAGTATACCAGATATCGATCCATGATGAACTGACAGGACTTTATAACCGGGGATATTTTAAAAAATTTCTGATGGAAAACTGGAAAGTGGGACAGCCGGTGGCTCTTTTGTATCTTGATCTGGATGATTTTAAGCTCTTTAACGAGCTGTATGGAGAAGAGTGTGGAGACCGTATCTTAAAATGGTGCGGGCATATCATAGAGAATACGGTAGGATGTCAGGGAGAAACGTTCCGGTTTGGATCAAATGAATATGTTGTTTTGATCAATTCGGGGGAAAAGAGAGAAGTTTCGTTGATCGCACAGAAAATACAGAAGAATTTCCTGATCGAGGATAAGGAAAAGCCGGATGTACTCCAGCCGGTCACTGCAAGTATCGGTATTGCATTTTATCCGGATACAGCTTCCGGAGAGGATGAGCTGCTCAGTCAGGCAGAACGTGCAAATTTTTATGCAAAACGGGATGGAAAGAACTGTATTAAAATTTATGGAGAACGCACGGAAGATGAGATCGAGGATCAGAAGGCAGAAAAACATTATGAACAGATCGCACCGACCATCTATGCACTGACTGCAGCAATTGATGCGAAGGATTCGTATACATTTGAGCATTCATGTCATGTATCGGATTATGCAGTTCTGCTTGCAAAGAAAATAGGACTTTCACCAGATGATATTGAAATTGTAAAAGAGGCGGGACTGCTTCATGATATCGGGAAAATCGGTATTCCGGAAAGTATCCTGAAAAAACAGGGAAGACTAAATGCTGAGGAATATGAGATCATGAAAACACATGTCACAAATTCGATTGAGATGATCCATTTCCTGCCTAATATGAACTATGTGATACCGGCTGTATTATCACATCATGAGAGATACGACGGAAAGGGATATCCGAGAGGTCTGAAAGGAGAAGATATCCCTTTGCTTGGACGTATACTTGCAGTGTGTGATTCGTTCGATGCGATGACAACAAAGCGTTCTTACAAGGAAGCAATGCCGGTAGATTATGCGATCAGTGAGTTAGAACGTAACAAGGGAACACAGTTTGATCCAAAGTTGTCAGAGGCATTTGTTGAACTGCTGAAAGAAGGAAAGATAGAGGTATAACTGCAGCCTGATTTAAAAATTAAGATTTATGAAAAATTTTTAAAAATTTTTTAAGATTGCGCTGTTTATGATGACAATGAAACGTTAATATGTTAAACTGACGAAGTGAAAAATGTTTTTATTTAAGGAGGAGTTTAATATGTGGAACAGAAGTGATTTAAAAAGCAATGCAAAACTTGCATTGAAAGCGAATTACTGGAAAGCGGTATTAGTTGGGTTGATCCTGTCGCTTATTTTGGGATCAGGTTCGACAGCTACCAGAAATTCAGCAAAGTCATCAACGGATGGAATGGCATACATGGACCCGGCAGTTTTATTTTCCGTGATCGGAATTATCTTAGCAGCGGTACTCGTTGCCATGGTGATCAGTATACTGCTCAGTATTTTTATCTGGAATCCGCTTGAGGTAGGATGCCAGAAATTCTTTGTAAACTGTAAATATGGCAATGCACAGTTAGGTGATCTGGCACACGGATTTAAAAACGGATATGCAAATATCGGTGTGATCATGTTCCTTCGCGGACTGTTTACCGCACTTTGGAGTTTGCTGTTTATCATTCCTGGTATTGTGAAAAGTTATGAATATATGATGATCCCATATCTGTTAGCAGAGCATCCGGAAATGACCAGACAGGAAGCATTTGCAGAGAGTAAGCGGATGATGGATGGAAATAAATGGAATGCATTTGTTTTAGATCTTTCATTTATCGGCTGGACATTGTTAGGCATCTGCACAGTCGGTATTCTTCTGGTATTTTATGTAGAACCATACATATATCTGACACATGCAGAGTTATATCATGCATTAAAAAACAATAATAAGTCGGTAGAATTTTAAAAATAAAAACAATAAGTCATAAAATCCCCCGCAGCCGCATTTCTAATAAGTAAAGGAGTGCGATCGCGGGGGATTTTTATGTCCAATGAGAAAATAGAAAATCTGTTGAATCTTGCACTCGATGCGACAGAGCAGGAACGCGAAAAGTCGTTAGATCTTGATACAGGATACGACAAGGAGGAACGAACATGGGAAGTGATCGTGAAGTTTGGAGGAACGGAGGAATCGTTAAAAAGACTGCTTGCGCAAAATTTTCCAAAGGAATACGACCGGATAAAAATTACGAATCTGCGGAATGAGTATGCGATCCTGCTTTTGCCGGAGCACATTGTGGAGCTGGTGGCGGCGCTGACAGAGATCGAATATATGGAGAAACCGAAACTTTTGTTTTTTGCAGTGAATAATGGCAGACGTGTGTCGTGCATCAATCCTCTGCAGACCGGACAGATGCAGGGAGGAACAGCCGGAAGGAATGATTTAAGTGGAACCGGCGTAATCGTGGCAGTGATCGATTCCGGGATTGATTATGCACATCCTGATTTCCGGAATGCGGACGGAACGACCAGAATCTTAGATCTCTGGGATCAGACGATTCCAGCAGGCAGTGTGGCGGATCCATTGTCTGAAGAAAACGCGGAACAGTCATTTTTAGAGGCCCCGGCAGGGTATTTTCTTGGAACAGAATTTCCGCAGGCAGTGATAAACCGTGCATTAGAGCAGACGACGGAAAGAGAGCGGTATGCGGTATGTCCCAGCCGTGATATTTCAGGACACGGCACCCATGTGACGGGGATTGCAGCCGGAAATGGTATAGCCTCGCAGGGACGGTACAGGGGAGTAGCATATGAGAGTCCGCTTCTGATCGTTAAATTAGGAACACCGGGTGAGCGGTCTTTTCCAAGAACGACAGAACTGATGCAGGCGGTAGATTACTGTATCAGAAAAGCACAGGAGTATGGGATGCCTGTCGTTTTAAACTTAAGTTTTGGAAATAATTATGGTTCACATTCCGGCAATTCCCTGCTGGAAAGTTATCTTGATGATATGGCAGATTACTGGCGCACATCAATTATTACCGGCAGCGGGAATGAGGGGGCATCGGCGGTGCATGCAGCAGGAACCCTGCGCGAAAATGTTACGGAAGAAGTTGAGGTTGCAGTGAGCGGATATGAAATATCACTGAATCTGCAGATCTGGAAAAATTATGCGGATGAGATTGCAGTTTCTTTGATCCATCCTGACGGAAGCAAAGCCGGACCGATCCAGCAGATTTTAGGACCACAGCGTTTCCGGCTGGGGAATACAGATGTTTTGCTTTATTATGGGGAACCGAGTCCGTACAGTCCTTATCAGGAAATTTATTTTGAACTGCTTCCGGCAGACGATTTTATTGACAGTGGTATCTGGACAATACAGTTGCTGCCACAGAAAATCGCAGTTGGAAATTATGATATGTGGCTGCCGGCAGGCGGTGTTTTAAATGAAGGTACCGGATTTGTGCTGCCGTCGGCGGAAACGACTTTAACCATTCCATCGACAGCAGCGCGGGTGATCACAGTTGGAGCCTACGATGGCTATTTTGACCGCGCAGCAGCGTTTTCAGGGCGTGGTTATACGCGTGAGACAAATCAGGTCAAACCGGATCTTGTGGCACCTGGTGTGGATATTACTTCCTGTGCACCGGGGGGCGGGTATGTGGTAAGGAGTGGGACATCGATGGCAACTCCCTTTGTGTCAGGTGGGGCAGCACTGCTGATGCAGTGGGGAATCGTGAATAAAAATGATCTGTATCTGTATGGTGAAAAAATGAAAGCATATCTGATCAAGGGGGCAAGGAGACTTCCTGCGATGCAGTACTATCCAAATCCGGTGTTTGGATGGGGAGCACTCTGCGTGGCACAGAGTCTGCCGGATTGAAACCAGAAGTTGTGGAATGGAGACCAGTATGAATATAGGATTTATGTTACTGGGGATAACAGGAATAGCATACGGGATACTGTTAATACGGATCGGATTTGGCAAATGGAGAAGGCGCATCCGTTGTAAAGTACCTGTTGAAGCAGTGTTTGAGCGGACTGTGACAAAGAAAACAGGGGATCATGTCAGAACATATGCGGTGTTTTCTTATGTCTATCATGAAGAAAAATTTCGCCAGTGTACGATGGAGCGGCTTTCACGCAGAGAAAAAAGTTCACTGGAAAAAGGAAAAACTTATGTGATCCGGATCAATGAGGAAAATCCAAAAAAACTATGTTATCTGCGGAAAAATTTTCAGATGGAAGATCTGTTTACATTTTTCTTAGGTGTTGCATTTTTATTAAGCGGTCTTTTTTATCTGCTGCAGGGAATGTTTTTTTAAAATCAGTTGCCGAAAACATATTTTTGATTATAATAGAAATAAGAACACTTTGCTGTGCTAATGTGTGACAGTGCAAGGAACTATCACACAACAGTTTGAAAAAATAGGAAATGAGGAAGATACGAATGGCAGAAAAATACGAATTATGGGATATTTATAATGAGAAGAAAGAGCGCACAGGCAGAACGATGAAACGAAATGACTGGTGCTTAAAAGATGGCGAATATCATCTTACCGTACTTGGCGTGATAAAAAGAACGGATGGGCGTTTCCTGATCACGAAGCGTGTTATGACAAAAGCATGGGCACCGGGCTGCTGGGAAGTTTCCGGTGGTGCTGCGATGGCGGGAGAGGATTCTAAGACCGCGGTACTTCGGGAGATTAAGGAGGAAACCGGACTGGATGTCTCTGCGTGGGACGGCGGATATCTGTTTACCTACCGCAGGGATAATCCGGGAGAAGGAGATAACTATTTTGTGGATGTATACCGTTTTTCCGCAGATTTTGATGAGTCGGATATCAGTCTTCAGGAGGAAGAAACAGATGGGTATATGTTTGCTTCTACGGAGGAGATTAAAAAACTTGGGGAAGAAGGAAAATTCCTCCATTATGACAGCATCAGACAGGCTTTTGCCTAATCAATAATGTGATGGTTTAACCATTTTCTTCCGTGGAAGCGGAGTGAAAATACAATTCCACGGATCGTCCAGTCGGCAAACATACCGATCCAGACGGCGATCGGTCCAAAGCCCCATACACGGCAGAGATAAATGCAGAGGCTTACACGGCACAGCCACATCGTGCAGCAGGAAGTGATCATGGAGAATTTTACATCTCCGGCTGCACGCATTCCATATGCGGGGATAAAAGAAAGCACCCAGGAGATTGGTTTTGTGATCGTGATAAAAATGACCATTTTAAAACAAAGGATGGCACTTTCTGCTTCCATACCGCCTAAGAGGGTGATCGGTTTCGTCAGTGCGAGCACGGTAAGACAACTGATCACGATCGCTGCTTGGGCAAGCCAGGACAGCTTTTTAATGTAATAGATGACTTCATCTTTTCTGCCGGCACCGAGACACTGACCGACTACGGTCATCAGACCGATACCGATACCGATCGCGGCGACACCGTTTAGATTTTCCAGAATATTTGTCATTGCCTGTGCTGCGATCGCGACGGTTCCAAGGGTGGAAACGGTGGACTGGATGGCGAGTTTACCGAACTGAAACATACTGTTCTCGATTCCGGATGGGATACCGATGAACAGTATTTTCTTTATGAGAGAAAAATCAGGACGGATGGAGGCATAATTTTTAATAAAGATTGGCTCATCTTCACTGCGCAGCTTATAGATCACGACAATAGCGCAGAAAATACGGGATGCAAGAGTTGAAATTGCAGCACCTTCCACGCCCATTCCGAAAACAAAGATCAAAAGGGCATTTCCACCGATGTTTAAAAAGTTGGATATGATGGAAATGATCATCGGTTCCCTGCTGTTATTCTGTGCACGCATGATCGAAGCACCGGCGTCATATAATCCGATAAAAGGAAAGGACAACAGCGTGAACAGAAAATAAATCTGTGAGTTTTCCATAACATCTGCTTCTACGGCACCGAAGATTGCACGGAGTAGTGGACCGCGGAACAAAAGGCAGATGACGGATAAGGTCACCGATAAAACAGTCATGACAAAGAGTACCTGTCTGGCAGATTCATTGGCGGCTTTTTTATTGCTGCTTCCAAGATACTGGGAACAGAGGATCGCACCTCCTGCCGCGAGTGCGGAGAGTGCCTGGATCACTAAGATATTGATGGAATCTACGAGAGATACTGCAGAAATAGCTGCAGATCCGACATTGCTGACCATCATTGTATCGGCAGTTCCCATCAGGGAGGAAAGCAGCTGCTCTACAATGATCGGAACTAAAAGTTTCCGCAGATCCTGGTTGCTGTATAAATGAGTAATGGATGTATTTGTTTTCATAAAAATTCCTATTTCTGCTTGTGAAAATTTATTTTTACGAAAGTTATTCTAGCACCTTAGTCATAGTTTTTCTACTTGTTATAAAATATTTTTCATGAGAAAATGGCACTGTATTTTTTGGGGGAAATTGTACTATATTTTTTCTGGAAAAATTGTACTATATTTTTTCTGGAAAAATTGTACTATATTTTTCCATGGAATAAGTGTATAATCGATAAAGATTATCAATATCAATACAAAGGATAAAGAAAAATGACGCTAAAAGAGTTAGAAATCGGAAAAAGTGCTGTGATCAAAGTAGTCGGGGGAGAAGGGGCACTAAGACAGCATTTTCTGGATATGGGAGTAATACCGGGGGCAGAAGTTACGGTTATCAAATTTGCACCTATGGGGGATCCGATGGAGCTGCAGATTCATGGATATGAGCTGACACTGCGGCTTTCGGATGCAGAGCAGATTGAGATTGAACTGATCAGTGAGCGTTCGCGCAGACATGAGGGCGCAAAAAATATCAACAAATCGGTACATCCGGGACTTGGGGAAGAAGGAAAGTACCATGTGAAGGGAGACGGAAAGCCGCTGCCGGAGCAGGAAAAGCTGACCTATGCACTTGTCGGGAATCAGAACTGCGGAAAGACAACACTGTTTAACCAGTTGACCGGTTCTAACCAGCATATAGGCAATTTTCCGGGAGTGACGGTCGACAGGAAAGACGGAGCGATAAAAGGTCATCCAAACACGTCGGTAACCGATCTGCCAGGCATTTATTCAATGTCACCATACAGCAGTGAGGAGATCGTTTCGAGAAATTTTGTGCTTGAAGATAAGCCGAAAGCGATGATCAATATTATCGATGCAACCAACATCGAGCGCAATCTGTACCTGACCATGCAGCTCTTGGAGATGGATATTCCGATGGTCATTGCATTAAATATGATGGATGAGATGACCGGAAACTCCGGTTCTGTGGATGTCAACGGCATGGAGGCAATGCTTGGTGTGCCGGTTGTCCCGATCTCAGCGGCAAAAAATGAAGGTGTAGATGAGCTGGTACGTCATGCGCTTCACATTGCAAAATATCAGGAACGTCCGGGAAGGCAGGATTTTTGTGATGAGAGTGACTTTGGAGGAGCCGTGCACCGCTGTATCCATGCAGTTTCGCATCTGATCGAGGACCATGCGAAAGAAGCGCAGATACCGATCCGTTTTGCAGCTTCGAAAATCATTGAAGGGGATCATCTGATCTTAGAAAAACTGCATCTGGATGAAAATGAAAAAGAGGCGATCGAACATCTGATCGTTCAGATGGAAAAAGAGCGTGGACTTGACCGGAGTGCAGCGATCGCAGATATGCGTTTTACATTTATTGAAAAAGTCTGTGAAAAGACAGTAGTAAAACCCAAAGAGAGCAGGGAAAGGATACGAAGCGAGAAAATTGACCGTATCCTGACCGGAAAATATACGGCAATCCCTTGTTTTATCGGTATCATGCTGATCGTGTTTTATCTTACGTTTCATGTAATAGGAGCGGGACTACAGAATCTTTTACAGATGGGGATTGATGCGCTGACAGCAGCAGTGGATCAGCTCCTTTCTGCTGCAGGTGTCAATGAAGTGTTGCATGACCTTATAATTGATGGTATTTTTACAGGAGTTGGAAGCATTTTAAGTTTTCTTCCGATCGTTGTGACGCTGTTTTTCTTCCTGTCTCTGATGGAGGACAGTGGATATATTGCCCGTGTTGCATTTTTTATGGATAAGTTATTACGAAAGATCGGACTCTCTGGAAGAAGTATCGTTCCGATGCTGATCGGTTTTGGCTGTACGGTTCCGGCAGTAATGGCAACTCGTACACTGCCAAGTGAGCGTGACCGCAAAATGACGATCTTACTGACACCGTTTATGAGCTGTTCGGCAAAACTGCCGATCTATGCGTTTTTTGTCAGTGCATTTTTCCCGGAATATGGAGCACTTGTGATGTGCGCACTGTATCTGGGGGGAATCGTAATTGGTATTTTAGTCGCACTGCTTTACCGCAAGACACTGTTTCGCGGTGATGCTGTTCCGTTTGTCATGGAATTGCCGAATTACCGTCTGCCGGGGTTAAAAAATGTCATGCAGCTTTTGTGGGAAAAAGCAAAAGACTTTTTGCAGAAAGCATTTACGGTTATTTTCCTTGCAACGATCTGCATCTGGTTCTTGCAGAAATTTGATATTCATTTTAATATTGTATATGATTCGAAAGACAGCATGCTTGCACTGATTTCGAATGGATTAGTTCCATTATTTGCTCCGTTAGGACTTGGGGACTGGCGTATCTGTACTTCCCTGATCAGCGGTGTGATGGCAAAGGAGAGCGTGATCTCTACACTTGAGATCTTATTTAACGGTAATGTACATGCAGCATTGTCAAATGCGGCCGCAGCGTCTCTTCTGGTGTTTAGTCTGCTCTATACGCCTTGTGTTGCGGCACTTGCAGCAATCCGGCGCGAACTTGGCAGAAAATGGGTGGCAGGCGTGATCATCTGGCAGTGTCTGGTTGCGTGGATCGCAGCATTTTTAGTACACGGGATTGCTCTGCTTTTCTAAAAAAAGTGTATTGTAAAAGGAGATTGGTATGGTGGAGAAAAAATTAGTGGCATTGACCTTTGATGACGGACCGACGCCGGGGATCACGGATCAGGTTCTGGATGTATTGGAAGCAAATCAGGTTGTGGCAAGTTTTTTCCTGATCGGGCAGAAGATTACGGAAAAGTCCGAATATCTTGTGAGACGGGCATATGAGATGGGATGTTCGATCGAGAATCATTCCAGGACACATCCGGGGATGCCGGAACTTAAGGAACAGGAAATTTTAGACGAAGTCAGTTATACGACAGAACAGATCGTGCGTATTACCGGGGAACAACCAAAGTTTTTCAGACCGCCATACATCAGCTATAACCAGAAAATGTATGATCTGATCGATCTTTATTTTATCTGCGGATATGGATGCGAGGACTGGGAACCTTCCGTGACAGCACAGGAACGGATAAACCGGATTCTTCATGATGCAAAGCCGGGATTTATTATCTTGCTGCACGACATGGAAGATAATGTGCAGACGGTTGAAGCGATAAAGACAATTATTCCGGCATTAAAAGAACAGGGATATGAATTTGTCACAGTAAGGGATCTGTTCCAAAAGAGTGGTATTTCACCGCAGAAAAATGTGATCTATATGGGAGCGGACGAAGTAAGAAAAAATTATGAATAAAATATTTGTAAAATGTTAGCACTCTGGCTTGACGAGTGCTAAAACAAGTGTTATAGTATATCTGCAATAAATGTAAAACCAAGATCCCAGACAGAAAAGCGAAGCACATCGCCATGGGAGAGATAGATTGCCGGGAGAACCGGAGATAAAACAGAGAGGCGATGTAAGAGGTCTCTCTGTTTTTGTTTTGATTGGAGGTAGTGCAATCATGAAAAGAGATTACTATGAAGTACTTGGAATTGATAAAAATGCGGATGCGTCTGCGATAAAAAAGGCGTATCGAAAACTTGCAAAAAAATATCACCCGGATACGAATGCGGGCGATCCGAAAGCAGAGCAGATGTTTAAGGAAGTCACGGAGGCATATTCTGTATTAAATGATCCAAAGAAAAAGAAATTATATGATCAGTATGGAATGGCTGCGTTTGAGGAAGGATTTTCTGAGGAGCAGGCAGGGCGTGCTGCAAATGGAGGTGGATTCTCAGAATTTCATTTTGAAAATGGCAATGCAGGAGATTTCTGGGATGATATGTTTGGCCAGTTCTTTGGCGGCGGCAGCAGAAGAAATGCAGCAGGAGAAGGCGGTTCCTACGGCAGCAGATTTTATCAGGAATTTACCGGAGGAAGCAGCGGGCACTTTAGCGGCGGGCGCGATGTGGAAGCGGAAGTGGCTGTAGATTTTGATGAGGCAGCATTAGGCTGTGAAAAAGTCATAAGATTAAGCGGAAATGATGGAAAGATCCAGTCGTTTAAAGTGCGTATCCCGGCGGGGATGGATGATGGAGAGCAGTTAAGGCTGAAAGGAAAAGGACATGCCGGCACAGACGGTACCACAGGAGATCTGTTTTTGAAGATAAAGATCCGCCCAAAGAATGGCTGTGAGAGAAAAGGACTCGATATCTATACGACTGTCACAATACCATATGCCACGGCTGCACTTGGAGGAAAAGCCAGAATCCATACGCTCTACGGGGATGTAGACTGCAATATTAAGAGCGGAACGCAGGATGGCAGTAAGATCAGGCTGCGTGGAAAAGGAATCGTTTCCAGAAAGAATCCGTCCGTGCATGGAGACCAGTATGTAAAAGTACAGATCCAGGTACCAAAATACTTAAGCCCTGAGGCAAAGAAAAAACTACAGGAATACAGTGCAGTGTGTTAAAAATAATTATTGATTTAAAGATGTTTTACGCAGCAGTATAAGAATGGAGAGAAGTGCCGTGGCTGCCTGGCTGACAAGGATTCCCCAGAGGTAGCTTCTGATCCCGAAGGTGGGGACAGCAAGCAGAACAAACAGAATTCTTATAGTGCAGGAAATCAGGTTTAATTCAAATGTGATGCCGGGATGTCCGAGACCATGCAGGATACTGCTTAAGGTAGAACTCAGATACAGAAATGGACAGAGCCAGCCGAGAGTTGCAATGAATGTTCCGGCAAGAGCATTTTTGAATAGAAAATTGCCGAGAAAATTTCCGGTGATAAGAAAGCCGGCGGTTGAGATAAAACCAAGCAGAAGGCAGGATTCAATTGTTTTTTTTATGGTGTAGAGGATTTTGTCTCTTTTGCCGGCAGCCTGTGCTTCCGATATCGTAGGGAGCAGTAAGACGGAAACGGAATTTGTGAGAACGGAGGGAAACATGATGACAGACATTGCCATTCCAGTGAGAATGCCATATACGCTGAGTGCTTCTGATTGTGTATAGCCAAATGCCAAAAGACGGTTTGGCAGCATAACATTTTCAAACCCTGCAAATAGATTTAAAACGATACGGTTTGAAGTTAATGGAACTGCCATGGAGAGCAGATTTCTGGTGCAGGTATACAGATAGTTCCTGTTTTTTCCGGCTGTATGCTGATTTGTACCTGAAATGCGGAAAACACTTACAGATACCAGTGTGCTTGCCATCTCACCACAGACGATGCCCCAGACGACCATGGAAAGTGTTAGAGATCTTCCTTCACTGATAGCGATCTGATACATCAGATAAACGCTTCCAACGCGTGCTAATTGCTCTGTCAACTGGCAGAGTGAAGGGACGGCAGTTTTTTTCAGCCCATAATAGTAGCCGTTGATGCAGGCATGGATGCAGCAGGGGATAAAAGAAAAGGAAAGAACAGAAAGAAGAGGGATACACCGTTTATCCCCCAGCCAGGAGACGGCAATGAAATCTGCATAATGATAGAGAATAAGGCCACAGAGCGCAGAAAGGCACAAGGACATGACAAGCCCGATCGAGAGATAGGTTTTTGCCCCTGTGCCGTTTTTTTTACCAATTTCCATGGAAACAAATTTGGATATGGAAGTCTGGATTCCGGCGGCGGTGAATGCAAAACAAATAGCGGTTACTGGTGCGATGAGCTGATAAATACCCAGACCTTCTGCACCAATGGTACGTGATAAGAATATTCTATAGAAGAAACCTATGATGCGGGTAAGGATTCCGGCAAGGGTGAGAAAGAGGGTTCCGGTTAAGAGCGTACTTTTGGTGGAAGATAATTTTTTCAATAGAAACCTCCAAAGTCAGCCGGAAAATCCGGACTTAGTTCATTTTAATATATGAAGGAAGCGGGGAGAAAATGAATCAAATTGAAAATAAAGAGAAGGTAATTTATTTAGATAACGCTGCAACTACAAGGATGTCAGAAGAAGTAAAAGAGGCGATGAATCCGTATCTGGAAGAAAAATTTGGAAATGCGTCTACAATGTATGGATATGGGGAAAAGTCGAGACAGGCAATGGAAAAGGCAAGGAAAACCATTGCCGGTACACTCGAGGCAAAGCCGTCAGAGATTTTTTTTACATCAGGTGGCTCGGAATCGGATAACTGGGCAGTAAAATGTATTGCCGGAGAGTATAAACATAAAGGAAAACATATCATCACAAGTAAGATCGAACATCATGCGATATTAAATTCCTGTAAATATTTAGAGGAACTTGGATATGAGGTGACCTATCTGGATGTGGATGAATATGGAATGGTATCACCGGAAGCGGTGTATCGTGCAATCAGGGAGGATACGACACTGATCACGATCATGTTTGGAAATAATGAGGTTGGGACGATTGAACCGGTTTTTTCAATTGGCAAAATTGCAAGAGAAAAAAATGTACTGTTCCATACGGATGCTGTGCAGGCATATGCGCAGGTTCCGATCTCCGTGCGTTATTATCCGGTAGATCTTTTAAGTGCGAGTGCCCATAAATTTCACGGGCCAAAAGGTGTTGGATTTTTGTATATCAGGGAAGGCGTGAAGATTCCGTCATTTATTCATGGAGGATCACAGGAAAAAGGAAAACGTGCCGGGACAGAGAATATTGCCGGAATCGTTGGGATGGGAAAAGCAGCAGAGATCGCCGCGAAAAATATGCGCACAGGAATGTACCGTGAAACAATGCTGCGCAATTATCTGATCGAAAAGATCATGCATGAGATCCCGGATGTCCGTGTCAATGGACACAGAACAAAAAGACTTCCGGGAAATGTATCTGTCAGTTTCCGGGGGGTAGATGGGGCATCCCTATTAATCCTTCTGGATGAAGACGGAATCTGTGCATCCGGCGGTTCTGCATGTAATACGGGAGAGAGCAGGATATCCTATGTGATAAAAGAACTTGGGGTTCCGGAAGATTATGCTGCGGGAACCGTCCGTATGACGCTTTGCAGGGATACGAGGCGTGCGGATATTGATGCGGCAGTGGAATCCTTAAAACGTAATATCGAAAGACTGAGAGACTGAGGATTGGATGTTTATAAAATTTGATATGCAGTGTGAAAAATAACATTTTTCACATGCAAGATTTGTGCTTATGCACAGACTTGATATGCGCAAAAGACAGCGTAAAAATGGGGATTTTATGAAAATATGTGCGATAAAAATAAAATATCAGGAAAATAAACGTACAGAAAAAAGAATGGTATGTTACAATAGAAAAAACAAAAGAAAATGGAGAAAACAATGAGACCGGAATATATTTTTATGGATCTGGATGGAACGATTTCAGATCCGAAAGAGGGAATCACAAAGGCGGTGGCACATGCACTTTCGTATTATGGAATCCAGGTTGAAAATTTAGATACATTAGAGAAGTTTATTGGACCACCGCTTCTGGATTCTTTTCAGGATTTTTATGGATTTTCAGAGGAACAGAGCCGGGAGGCAGTCGGAAAATACAGGGAATATTTCAGCAGGCAGGGTCTTTTTGAGAATGTTTTGTATGATGGAATGAAAGAATTACTTGCGGAAGTTGCTTCACTGGGAAAAAAGATTGTGATCGTGACATCAAAACCGGAAGTATATACTGTACAGATCCTTAAGTATTTTGAAATTGAGCAATATTTTTATTTTGTTGCAGGAAGTACATTAGACGGCAGCAGAAGTAAAAAAGGTGATGTGATCCGCTACGCCCTGGATTCACTTAAAATCACTGCTGATCAGGCAGTAATGGTGGGAGACAGAAAACATGATGTGATTGGTGCAAAAGAAAATGGCATGTATGTGATCGGTGTTTTGTATGGTTATGGTGACAGAATGGAACTTGAAACTGCCGGGGCAGACTGTATTGTTGCGGATATGAATGAATTGAAAGTAAAATTAAATAATATATAAGTAAAATTAACTAAAATTAACTAAAATCACAACTAAATATATGGGAAAATGGTACTAAATCATGTAAAAGAACTTGATGGCAGCAGAGTACTGTGGTAAAGTAAAAATGGTTATTTACAAAACAAGGAGGAAAACAAGGAGGATTGGTTATGAAAACCAGAAAAACAATTTTTCACAGAGCTGTTTGCATGTTTTTGACAGCAGTTATGGCAGTTACGTTATTTACAGTGGCAGCTCCGACAGAGGCACAGGCAGCCGGATTTTCTTTTAAGGGGAATGGAAAGTCTACAGTTACAATTAAAGATACACAGTGTTATAGCGGACGGAATTTGAAGGTAAATTATATCAAATTCAAACCATCCGTGACTGGTACGGTAACTTTAAAGTTTAACTGCAGTTCTTCTTATTACAATAATTCCCAGGGGTATGTTACATTTTGCAATAAAAATAAAAAGACGATCGGTCAGCAAAATGAAATCTGGAGAAATGATTATGCCGGCAAGATTTACAATACCACAACGTATGGTGTAAAGAAGAATACTACATATTATTTTGCAGTGCAGTGTAATGCAGGTACAAAAATCACAGCTACTGTAAAAGCTATTAAAGATTCATCTGCAAGTTCAAAATCAAAAGCAAAAACACTTTCAAAAGGAAAGAAAGTGACAGGTGTTATTGCATACGGTGACAGTAAGGCAGACTGGTATAAAATCAAACTGACTAAGAGTGCTAAATTGGATCTGTATTATCTCGCAAACACAAACGGAACAAATGAGAAAAATGGTTTTAAGATAACTTTCTATAATAAAGATGGAAAAGTATTTTCTGGTAAAAACAATGGAAAAAAAGTTTCTGCTATTTCAAAAGTTACCAGATTATATCCGGAAGATGGATGGTATATCAGTTTGGCAAATGGTGGAACAAAATTTGATCTGCCGTCTGGTACATACTACATCAAGGTAGAGCGTATGAGCAAAGCGTCATCTGGTTCTTATACATTAAAATGGACCACATTTTAGGAAAAATTAAAAACAGCACTGCCAGATCTTATTCTGGTCAGTGCTATTTTTTTAGTTATCGTTCTCGTCGTCAGAAGACATACTGTATACCTGACGTTTTCTTGCCATCTCATCATTTTCAAGATATTCATCATAAGTAGAAACTTTATCAATAAATGTTCCGTCCGGCAGAAATTCGATGATTCTGTTTGCAGTGGTCTGTACAACCTGATGGTCACGGGAAGCAAAAAGGACAACTCCCGGGAATTTGATCAGACCATTATTTAATGCAGTGATAGATTCCATGTCCAGATGGTCAGTCGGCTCATCTAAGATCAGAACGTTTGTAGCCATGATCATCATGCGGGAGAGAAGTACACGTACTTTTTCACCACCGGAGAGAACACGCATTTTTTTGGTTCCATCTTCTCCTGCAAAAAGCATACGGCCGAGGAATCCGCGTACGTAAGTTGCATCTTTGATCTCGGAGTACTGTGTCAGCCAGTCAACGATCAGAAGATCTGTATCGAAAATCTCTGTATTGTCTTTTGGAAAATAGGACTGACTTGTGGTGACACCCCATTTATAAGAACCGGAATCCGGTTCCATTTCTCCGGTAAGTATTTTAAAGAGTGTGGTTTTTGCCAGTTCGTTACCGCCGACAAAAGCGATCTTGTCATCATGTCCTACGATAAAGGATACATTGTCGAGCACTTTCACACCGTCGATGGTTTTCGTGATGCCTTCTACCGACAGAACCTCATTACCGATCTCGCGGCTTGGACGGAAATCAATGTACGGATATTTACGGCTGGAAGGACGGATCTCATCTAACTGGATCTTCTCTAAAGCACGCTTTCTTGAGGTAGCCTGTTTGGATTTGGAAGCATTTGCAGAGAAACGGGAAATAAAGTCCTGTAACTCTTTGATCTTTTCTTCTTTCTTCTTGTTGGCTTCTTTCATCTGTTTTACGAGAAGCTGGCTGGATTCATACCAGAAGTCGTAGTTACCTGCATACAACTGGATCTTACCGTAATCGATATCTGCAATGTTTGTGCAGACTTTGTTTAAGAAATAACGGTCATGGGATACCACGATAACAGTATTTTCAAAGTTGATCAGAAATTCTTCCAGCCAGTTGATCGCATCAAGATCTAAGTGGTTAGTCGGCTCATCGAGAAGCAGAATGTCAGGATTGCCGAACAGCGCCTGTGCAAGTAAGACTTTTACTTTTAAAGGACCAGGCATGTCAGCCATTTGTGTGTAATGTTCCTCTGTCGGGATACCAAGACCATTGAGGAGCGTTGCAGCATCGGATTCTGCATTCCATCCGTCCATGTCAGCAAACTCTGCCTCAAGTTCGCTTGCACGGATACCGTCCTCATCCGTAAAATCCTCTTTCATGTAAATTGCATCTTTTTCTTTCATAATATCATAGAGGCGTTTATTACCCATGATGACAGTATCAAGAACCGTATATTCATCATATTTGAAGTGATCCTGCTGCAGGAAAGAAAGACGCTGTCCCGGTGTAATGGTAACGTCACCTCCGGTCGGTTCTAACTGTCCGGATAAAATCTTTAAAAAGGTAGACTTTCCGGCACCGTTTGCACCGATAAGACCGTAACAGTTTCCTTCAGTAAACTTAATATTGACGTCTTCGAACAGGGCTTTTTTACCAATTCGAAGCGTAACGTTATTTGCACTGATCATAGTTGTTATTCTCCTGATTTGTTAATATTGAGTGTGCGGATGCTGTTGCAAACCGCTATAATACCGTAATTGCACCAATTCGTATCATACTAGAAAAGTGTGGAGATTGCAACCGAAACTTCCTAGAAACACTTTTATTTCTGACAAAATTTGCTATAATGGAAAATAGAATGTGTATACAGAATCGGAAAAGAAATTGTATGGAAAAGTCAGATTTACATACTTGAATGGAGAAAAAATGGAGAAGGCAAACGTAAAGGGACTGATATATGAATTTCCGATGGGGGTTGCAGTATTAAAAGGTGGAAATTCATTACAGGTTGAGATCGCAAATGCAGAATTTATGAAAGCAGTCGGTCATGGAGAATGTACGGAAGCAGACAGAAGCAGGGATTTCTATGACTGTATTTATGGGCAGGATGCAGGTGCTTTTGAGGACATGATCGAAAAATGCAGGGAGAAGAAAAAGGCAGAAGAGATCGAAATAAGAATCATTTCGGGACAGGGGCAGATCTGCTGGGTAAAATTCTGGTGCAGTATTTATTATTATAAGGATGCGGTGCCATACTATCTTTTGATCTGTAAAGATACCAATGACCAGAAAGCACTCGAAGATGAGCTGTTTTTATTAAATGAGCAGTATTCCATGTTAGAGGAAGTGACGGATGATGTGCCGTTTGAATACGATGTGGAGGGAAAACGATTCAGAGTCCCACATAAATATCATATAAACGGACGCCTGAAAAAAGATGGTCAGGATTATATGGGAATTGAAGAGTGGCTTGATTTTATACATAAAGAGGAACAGCCGCTATATCGGGAAGTAATTCAGAATGCATCCGCAAAGGAAATGTCGGGATCGTTTGATTATCGGATGAATACCGCCCTTGGAGGGGGAGTGCCACAGTACTGCTGGTATCGGACTGTGTACCGGAGTATAAGGGGAACAGATGGAAGAATTTTAAAGATTATCGGGAGAAGTTATGATATCAGTTCCGATAGAAAGATTCAGGAACAGCTTTCCGAAGAGATGCGGAGAGATCCACTGACACATCTTTATAATAAAGTGGCGACCGGTGAAGAGGTGGAACGGATATTAAATAAGTATCCGGAAGAAACACATGTATTGTTTCTGATTGATATCGATAATTTTAAGAATATTAACGATACGTTTGGACATACGGTAGGCGACACCGTGATTTCAGATATTGCATTAACTTTAGAGGAACAGTTCCCGGATAATAAACTGGTGGGAAGAGTCGGCGGAGATGAATTTCTGGTTCTGATGGATAATACGACAATAAAACAGGCAGAACAAAAAGCAAAGGAACTCTGCCGGCATGGAGATAAAAAGCTGGTTGGAGATGATGCGGTCATCTATGTGACGATGAGTGTGGGACTGGCGGTATCGGGACAGGATGGAGACAGTTATACAGATCTGTTTGATCAGGCGGATCGTGCCATGTATGAGATCAAGCGGAGTGGAAAAAGTAATTACGCATTCGCCGGAAAAAATAAGAACAGTCATACGAAACGCGAAATAGATACCTGTGGAAAAGACATGGACTTTGAAAAAAAGCAGGGAATGGACAAAGAATTTTTAAATACTGCATTCCTGCTTTTATCACATGCGAAAGATCTGAATGGTTCCTTAAATGTGCTGCTTGAGAGGATTGGCAGACGGTATCACCTGGATATGGCAGCTGTTTTTGAATATGATGAAGAACTTTCAAAAATGACGCTGACAAACTATTGGAGCACCTTCGGACAGATTTATGAAAAAAATGTCATAAAACCGATCCGGACTGAAGTGGCAGAGGCAGGCGGCGGGGATTTTGTAATATTGAATGATACAGATGAGACACACTATCAAAGGCTGTCACTTGAAAACTGGAATACGGGAGAAGAACGTATCACACAGATCGCTGTGGCAAAATTTGAATGTTCCGGTAACCGGACCGGGGGATTGTATTTTGGTGTGCGGAACAGACAGAGCTATTTTGAAAACGCAGACCGCACAACGTTTTGCGAACTTGCAAGGATAACGTCTGTGTTCGTGTCGCTAAGAAATAAGTTAAGGGATGATCAGAAGGAGATCCGCCATTTACAGAACAGAGACCAGCTGACGGGATTATATAATTTAGAAGCGTTTAAAAATAAAATGAACAATATTCTGAGTGAGACCTGGAATACCGGAAAAGAACAGGAACACTATGCGCTTATACATGCAGATATCGACAAATTTTCTTATGTCAATGAAAATTATGGGCAGCAGACAGGGGACACTATTTTGAAAGATTTTGCGGCGCGGCTTATGAAAAATAGCAGGATTCTTCTGGCATGCCGGATGTATTCCGACTATTTTATCCTTCTTTTAAAAGGAAAAGATCAGGCTGAAATCGAAAAATTGGTGGCATGGGGCACAGAATATTATGAGCAGAAATTAAAGAAAAAATATCCTTTCGGAACGCTCAGGCTGTCGGTTGGAATCTGTCACATTGAAAATCTGAATGAAAAATTTGACACGATATTAGAGAGTGCAAATATGGCACGCAAACTGGTAAAGGAACAGGGCGGTGCAGGAATCTGCGTTTATAAAGAAGAGATGCGTGCAAAACGTGATGATGAGATACAGATCACAGGACGCTTTTATGGAGCCATGCAGCAGGGGGAGCTTGAAGTTTACTTACAGCCCAAATTTAATTTAAAAGACCGGAAAATATACGGTGCAGAAGCACTTGCAAGATGGCGGACGAAGTCCGGGGAGATGATCATGCCGGGAAGATTTGTTCCCCCACTTGAAAATACAGGCTATGTGGTGGATCTTGACTTCTATATTTATGAACAGCTTCTTAGGGCAATGCGAAGATGGAAACAGGCAGGAAAAGAGCTGTTTACAATATCTACCAATTTTTCGCGGCGTAATTTTGAAAATGGAAGCAGAAATTTTGCAGACCGTTTAAAACGCATGGCGGATCATTATGGCATTGATCCAAAATATATTGAAGTGGAAGTTACCGAGAGCGTTGTGGTGGAAAATGTGGATGAATTAAAGGTGGTGCTCGCAGAACTTGAAAAATCCGGATTCCGTATCGCGATCGATGATTTTGGAACAGGGTATTCTTCACTTGGTGTTCTGCTTGAGATACCTGCTGATGTGGTGAAGATCGACAAAACTTTTACAGACCGGATCAATCTGGAAGAACAGCGCAACTTTGTTTCGCAGATGGGGAATTTTATACATTCGGCAAAAGAAGAAGTAATATTTGAGGGGATTGAAACGGAAGAACAGCTTCAGTTTTTGCGCAGCTGTGGCTTTTTGTATGGACAGGGATATTTATTTGACAGACCGATCCCGCTAAAAGAATTTGAAAGGAAATATATGTGAGATTGCACTTGTTTTTGTACAGTCAAAGACCTTTTCTTTTGATAAATTCTATGCTAAAATATGACTTAAGTCGATAAATTGTATCATTTTGTGCTTTTCACACAGGAGCATGAGGGGGTACAGTATGACATTTTATTTTTTTAAAATTAAGGAGGAATAAGTAATGTCCAGAGCAAAACAGTCAATGGACGGTAATACCGCCGCAGCTCATGTAGCTTATGCGTTTACAGATGTTGCAGCTATTTACCCAATTACACCATCCAGCCCGATGGCAGATACCGTAGATCAGTGGTCTGCAGCAGGACAGGAAAATATTTTCGGTAATCAGGTAAAGGTTGTGGAGATGGAATCTGAGGCAGGTGCTGCAGGTGCCGTTCACGGTTCTCTTGCTGCAGGTGCTTTAACAACTACATTTACAGCTTCACAGGGTCTTTTATTAATGATCCCGAATATGTACAAAATCGCAGGTGAGCAGCTTCCATGTGTATTCGATGTATCTGCACGTACAGTTGCTACACAGTCTTTAAATATTTTTGGTGATCACAGTGACGTATATGCCTGCCGTCAGACAGGTTTCGCTATGTTATGTGAGACCAACCCACAGGAAGTTATGGACTTAAGTCCGGTTGCACATCTTGCAACAATCGAAGGAAAAGTTCCATTCATCAACTTCTTCGATGGTTTCCGTACATCCCACGAGATCCAGAAGATCGAGAAATGGGATTACGCTGACTTAAAAGAAATGTGCAACATGGACGCAGTTGCTGCATTCCGTGCACATGCATTAAATCCGGAGCATCCGGCTATGCGTGGTTCTCATGAGAACGGAGACGTTTTCTTCCAGCATCGTGAGGCTTGTAACACAGCTTACAACGAGTTACCGGCAATCGTTGAGAAATACATGGCTAAGATCAACGAGAAGTTAGGAACAAACTACGATTTATTCAACTACTACGGAGCAGAAGATGCTGACCGTGTTATCGTAGCTATGGGTTCTGTAAACGACGTAGCAGAAGAGGTAATTGATTACTTAACAGCTAAGGGTGAGAAAGTCGGACTTATCAAAGTTCGTTTATATCGTCCATGGGTATCTGAGGCATTCTTAAAAGTTCTTCCTAAGACAGCTAAGAAAGTTGCTGTTCTTGACAGAACAAAAGAGCCAGGTGCACTTGGTGATCCGTTATACTTAGATGTAGCAACCACACTTCGTGAGGCAGGTCTTGATACAATCGTATTAACAGGCGGCCGTTACGGATTAGGTTCTAAAGATACACCACCTTCAAGTTTATTCGCAGTATACAAAGAGTTAGAGAAAGATGCTCCAAAGAGCAGATTCACCATCGGTATCGTTGATGATGTTACTAACTTAAGTTTACCGGAAGTTAAACCGGCTCCTATCACTGCAGCAGAAGGTACAGTTGAGTGTAAATTCTGGGGTCTCGGCGGAGATGGTACTGTAGGTGCTAACAAGAACTCTACCAAGATCATTGGTGACCACACAGATAAATACATCCAGGCATACTTCCAGTATGACTCCAAGAAAACTGGTGGTATCACAATTTCCCACTTAAGATTTGGTGACAAACCAATCAGAAGCCCGTATTACATCAACCAGGCAGACTTCGTAGCATGCCACAACCCATCTTATGTAACAAAAGGATTCAAGATGGTACAGGATGTAAAACCAGGCGGAGTATTCATGATCAACTGCCAGTGGTCAGATGAAGAATTAGAGCATCATTTAAATGCTGCTGCTAAGAAATACATCGCTGACAACAATATTCAGTTATACACCATCAACGCTATCGATAAAGCTATCGAGATCGGTATGGGTAAACGTACTAACACAATTTTACAGTCTGCATTCTTCAAATTAGCAAACGTAATGCCAATCGAAGAGGCTGTAGATTTCATGAAACAGGCTGCTAAGAAATCCTATGGTAAGAAAGGTGATGCAGTCGTAGAGATGAACTACAAAGCAATCGACGCTGGTGTTGATGCAGTTCATAAAGTAGAGGTTCCGGCTTCCTGGTCTAACCCGGCAGCAGATCCGGCTCCTAAGAAATTAACAGGTCGTCCAGAGACAGTTAAGATGGTAGAAGATTTAA